>Ga0214544_1007158_pt1 | contig 19860 bp, 7 predicted proteins | sample CNSS3metaG_FD_160074 | JGI IMG/M metagenome (GOLD analysis project Ga0214544, IMG submission 160074) | Root nodule microbial communities from cowpea collected in UCLA plant growth center, Los Angeles, California, USA - CNSS3 | ecosystem: Host-associated > Plants > Roots > Nodule | place: USA... | reverse complement strand
AAAAAAAAAGGGGGGGGGGGGTGAGTCCGCGGGTCCACGGACCAAGTGATGTGCGGGACGGACCTGTGATTGCAGCCCACATAAATTGTGTATTGCGGGACGAGCCAGCCCGGGATGTGCAGACCTTATGTGGTTTAGGCCTAAGTGGGCTGGATCGGCTCGCATGGCCACCTCTACTATCTATTAGTGGCTAATCCTACGTTCAAAATCTAAATGCTTCGACATGAAAATCATCTTACAAGCCTGCTATGTCTGTTGTGATGACATATATTCCTTCCCCTTCCTCTGTCACACTTTGGGGCTAGTTATGTGTTTTTAGTCTAACACATCTGATGGAAACTATATAATTCAATATGCAGGATGCTTATGCCAAGTATGTCAAAGAGTTCTTCTTTGGAACCTTTAGTTTTAATGTAAAGATTTATGACCAGGACTACTTAAAAAAAACTTCTACCAACGAAGACAGTTCCACTAGATTATGGTGGTTCCAAGTTTGCACTGAAGTTGCAAACTTTCAAGTGGCTCCATCAAATGATAGTATTCGCTCCTCAAAACTTGACACAAAGCAAGTTCTTTTATCCTCACTCTTCACTTCATATACTTCTCTAATGACACGATTCTTTGCTCTTATTTAACACATCTTAACATTGTGGTTGTGGGTTCTTTCCCCTTACATCACAGATACCACTTGGACCTTTGCAAACATGTCTTTGGAGAGGGCGTTTTCCCTGATGTGGATGCAACTAATTTATACTACGGAGGCACAAAAATTGCTGGTTCAGAAACTTGCTTATGCCTCGATGTTTATTCTCTTTTTTCCCTTCATTCAAATAATGCATGCAAAAATTTATAAAGAATATGCTTATATGACCCTCATGGTTCCATTATTTCTTGAATTTGACATGATCTCATCTTTGTGTACATAAACAGGTTCAAAGATAATATTTTCAAATGGCTCACAGGATCCTTGGCGTCATGCATCCAAACAAACTTCATCTACAGATCGTGGGTTAATAACACTCTTTATTATTCTTCTTGGCATCTTGATTTTTAAGAAGAGTGCTGAACCATCATCGCCTATTACAGTGATGGAATATATATAATGTTCTGTCTTCATTTTGCAATGGCCATTGAGCTTTTGATTTGTTCAGTGAATGCTATCTAATTGTTATTACACCTTTCAGTGCCTTCCTACACTATCGCATGTTCTAATTGTGCTCATTGCACTGATTTACGAGGATGTCCTCTGTTTCCTTTGTCCCTTGAAGGTATGCATAACATTTGTACTCCAATTGTTGTCATACATGGGTCAATTGTATGATGATAACGACTCTTTTATATTTTTCAGGTAATGAAAAGAACTGCTCCTCCCCTGATGCAGTCCACAGAGTGAGGCTACAGATTTCAAAACATATGGAGTTGTGGCTATCTGAGTGCGATGAAGGGAAGAATTTTATGTGATTGATTACAAGTATCTTCACCATGCACTCACCCAATGTGTTTGCGTATGTATGTACTCAAATGACTTATGACTTATAAATATGCTACCCAAATTCATATTCATCCATAGATATTATATATATACAAACATATATATATATATATATATATATAAACTTTAAGTGATCATCAAAAGTGATTTCTCTTCCAACGTGAATTTATTATTTTTAAATTGATTTTGTAAAACAACCAAACAACTGATCAACATGATTTTGATAATCACAAGTACATCACAATATTTTGAATGTCTCTTATGTGAAACTAAATATGCACAAAAATTATGAGTTTAAGCATAATTCATTTTCAAAAAATAAATCTTTTTGAAAATGAGAATTATTCTTATATATTATAAACTAATCTTATTTTTAATTAATATGAAATATTTAATTACGATTTATTTAAGAATTTATATTTTTATTATTCATTTATCATGCACATAATAATGTTCCATAAGAAAATGTAAGAAAAAAAATAACTAGTTTAATCCTTAGTATAATCATTACATTTAAATATTTATTAAAATCACTTTTTAGATATAAGGATGGATTATTAACATGGATAATTTTAAAGATAAATTTATAGGACATATATGATTGGGTTTCATTTATATCCAAATATAATTGTAATTTTAACGAGGTGAGTTTATGTAGATTTTGTGATATACAATAATTGTATGCAAATTTCGTTAAGGGTTTTCATTGAGTTATTAAATCTTATGAACTTTACATATAAGGGTAAATGATAGACTCTTTTATTTAATGTTGAAAGGTTCAAGATATTATTTATTACTATATCATAGTTATTTAATATTAGTATGGAAACATGTAAGAGTGTAAGAGTGTGATTACCTATTTGAATATTATATATTATTACATTCTGAAATAGTATAAATATCCTTAATTTAATATGCAAAATATATGGTTAGTTGTAAAACGGATTTAGTAATAATTTGTCATATTTAATTTCATATTTGTTATCACGTAATAACTTATCCTGATATTTTCTTAAATTATATTTTAAATGCAAGATATCATGCTTTGAATGGGTTTTGAGTTTCAAAGTTGTAATAATTCCTTACTCGTTTTTTTTTTTTTTTTTACATAATACTTCATGGTGTTATGATTTAGTTGAGGAATTAATTTGACTATGTTTTATAATTATGCGTCATATAAATTATCATTCACTTGTGCACATACTTTTTCTTTCTTGCTTGTTTTACTTCATGGTGTTTGACACTCCAACTCAAACTACTTCGGGTTGGTGGATTAGTGGGTTGACTCACTTATGAATATTTTTTTCTTATAATTTATTTTATATATTTATTGTATTATAATAAAAGTGAATTGACTTAATTTATATGTTATAATAGTAGAATCAAAATGTTTACCTAATTCTCGAAATATTATTATAAAGATAATAATCAAATATTAAAGTATCAACATATATAACTTGACAAATAAAACTAATTAAACATTAAACTATTTAAAAATATGAAACTATGAACCTATATAATTAAAAGTAATAAATAATTATAACAAAAAAGATTTTAAAAAATTGTAAAAAAATGTTGGTGGGTTAAGTTCAACCCACTGTTGAAATAACTGAATTTTTCTCAACCCAACTTGACTCGAACCTGTGATAAGCCGGATTGGCTCATAAGTTGGAACCAATTTTGACATCTCTACCTATAAAATAATATGAATTTATGTGTTAGCTATACAATAAATAAATAAATAATTATATATATATATATATATATAAATATATTATTAAATCAATAATAGTTATGTTATATTTATATATTGTTGTGAATGTGATTTTTTATTGTACAGTGTATTTTTTCTTTATTTATCTTAACCAATTTATCGTATGTTATCATCATTAGAATTTTGGTGATACAAGTTATACATAGTATATTGTAGTTGGTTAGGAATTTTTTTAAACAAAACTCTCTCTTGAAAGTAGATTGTGTTTTCTTATTGCTTCATTTTTTTTCTCTCGTCTTTGTCAAAATCTAACCAACTACAAGGACCAAAATTTGATATATTGTTTTTAAATTATAAAAATATGTCCAATTATGATATATTACGATAATTGAAATAAAAAAATGTCTTATTAAAAGCATTTTTTACATTAAATATCGGCTTATTGAAGTTAAATTTTCACACTATAAGGCAAAACACATTGAAACTAATAGTTAAGAAGTGAACTTTTATTTTAATTCAACTCTACAAAATCGACTTATAAGATGAGGTTTGTACCCACTTATAATATATATATATATATATATATATATATATATATATATATATATATATATATATATATTCTAAATTGGTTTTATCTATAGTCAATGTGCGACTTCTAGCACATCCCTCACTCGGCGTGAGACTAAATATTAATGGGTGTTCCAATTACAATCCAATTAGAGGGTGAAACAATATGTCCAACAAACAATAAATCTTGTTAGGATATGCTCAGATACCATGTAAAGAAGTGAACTGTTAAACCTAATTCAATCCTACAAAATCGACTTGTAAAGTGAGATTTGCACCCACTTATATATTTTAAATTGACTTTATCTTTAGTTGATATGAGACTTCCAATACTAATATGTTAGTAGATCTACTAAGATATTAAGTTTTTGAGCTTTTGTATGTGACTCATATGAGTTTGTTTAAGAATTTAGATATATTGAGTTAGTGAGAGCATTTTATTTTATTTTATTTAGATATGTAATTTCATTTACCATTATTTTGGAGCTCGGATTGCTCACATTGTTTAACATTTAATTCACTTGTAATTATTATTATTGTTTAACTATTCATATTTTGATTATTAATTATGTTGGACATATCAAATTGACTAACGAAATTATATAAAAGAGTGCAAACCTTATCTTATAAATCGGTTTTGTAAGGATGAGTTAGGTTTGGAATTTACCTCTTAATATAATATCATATTCCTGGGTTAGAGTTTATCAAAGAGAGATTTATTATTTGTTTGGTTTATTAAGTCACCTACTATCAAGAAATTGGGTTGTTTGTTAAACTTATTGTATCACCCGCTATCGAACCCATTAATGTTTAATTTTACGTTTTATATATATATATATATATATATATATATATATATATATATATATATATATATATATATATATACCTTGTCAAAATATACAACCAAAATTCCCTCCCAACGATCAAGAAGAGCCTATTTCTAGTATTTTTGTTACACAATTAGTTGTTTCAGTTTAACTTAAGTTTTTTTTCTTTCTCTCTCTGTTTGTGCCTATATATGGCAATCCTTTCTCTTTGGAAAAATACCGATTATTCTTCATTCAATAATATTCGTTATCTCTCTTTCCTCTTTGCTCAAGATTTCCACTTATGTGCATTCACTCTCACGAGGTATTAATGATTTGTTCATACACAAATATCAGGTTTATTAAGATACCTCGAGGGTGTGTGCAAACCTTAATTTACATGTCAGTTTTGTAAGATTGAGTTAGACTTAAAGTTTATTTCTTAACAAATTAATACATGAGATAATATTATATTTAAATATATAATAATTTTATTATATTTTTATTATCATATAACAATTTGATATACGATTATTATCATAATATAATTAGAGATATTTGAATGAGATTATAATAAAATTGGCATATAGGTTTTGGGACTATCATTAAATAATCTGAATATATGAAGAATATAAATAATCATAATATATGAATAGTTATAAATTTGTCATGTAAATAATTTTTTAAAAAGTAAGGAAAAATTCTGAAAAAAGAAAACAGGTTTCATGGTGTTCGTCACCAAGTATTCTATGATTAACTATTTTCTATGTTGTGCGATGCATACACGAATATTGTATTGTAAATTTCTCTTGAATTATGAATACTTATATATTTAAAGGTTTCACAGTTACATAATTAATCTAAGATTTTAAATTTACATAATATAACTAATTTTCTCTTTGAAAATGGTTATTTATCGTAAAAAATGTATTATTTTTAACTTACATTTAAAATATCATTCTCTACCACATTTATTTTTCACCTTAACTCTTTCAAAATATTCCACTAAAATATTCAACAATGGTCTAAGTATTACTAGTTCTTTAAATTTGGTATTTTTCTTGTTAGTGTTCTAAGTAAAAAAAAAAGTCTTTAAAAGTTGTCTTATAATCTCTCATGAATACTGTTATAATAGACACTTGTGAAAACACATAGGTTAATGGGTCTCTGAATTCTTATTGTGTTATTTCATTTTATTGAATTTAAATTTAATTATATTAATATTTTTTGTATTTTACATATTGATGTGTATTTTAGTTTTAAATTTAATATATTTTAATACATTTTTTGTTAATTTTTAAGATATTGATTTAATATATTTAAATTTAAGATATAAAAAATTCAAAGTCATCGGTTGGAAAAAAAATTAAATATGTGAAAAAATACTCCTTTGTACATTGTTATAAATAAATAATTGACTGAACTCACATCACATCCATGTTAACCCTGTAATTAAATAACAACCAATACATTGACATTTTTATTTTATTTTTTCTAAAGCATTTTTCTTGTATTTCACGTTTAAATTCTATTTTACTTTTTCAAATTTAAAATGATTTTTGTCCTTAAAAGTAGAAGTGACCTTTTAGGAATGTTCATAAGTTAAATTTCAGCGAAGAAATTTCTGGTAACTTGAATACAAAGTTTGGATGAGACCTATGTTATTTATTTACTAAATCTGTAACCAACCCAATCAATAATGATTTGGATCAATGGATACCAAATAATAAATATTATTATATATTTTACAAATGCGTTGTTATATAAATTTTAAATGTATATTATATATGTTTTCTTATTAAATAATTTAAATTATATATATATATATATATATATAATATGTGGGTGTGAATTAATTTTAAAATAGATGAATCGAGTTTATCCATGTTCTTAAATATCTAAGTCAAACTATTTGAATAGAGTTAAAATGATTTAGATCCATGAGATCTTATCCATAAATATCCTACCTCTTCTTAGCTTCTTAAATTTGAAAGTAATTTTTTCTTTTAATTTCAAAATTCAAAATTTAAAAGTAAATTGTTTAGTCTCTTCAAATTTAAATATGAATTTTTATTTTTTAAACTAATTTTAGCTCTACAAATGTTAAAAAAATTTCTGAAATACCTAATAATAAATTTTTTTATCAAGAACTTCAAACCTTCAAAATAAATCAAAATCAAAACTTCATTAATAAGCACCTTCAATGTGTGCAGAGATTAAGCAACATGCACCTTTTGGGCACGGGTCACACAATAGCACTGGACAAGGGTCACGCAATATGCACCTTCTACGAAGTTTTTTGTTATTTTTGATCTCATGTAACACGATGCATATATTTTAATATTTGAGGTTACAAGACTCTCCACATCATTCCATTCCCACAAGAAAACACAAACTGAAGCACGAGGAAGCAGAGTATCAATGGCGATGAAACAGAAAGATTGGGTGATTGCGACAGCGTTAACGTTGTTGCTGTTTGTTTCTTTTCCGGCGTTCAGTTACGGACTTGTTCCTCCTCGCACGCTGCTCAATAAGTTGTCGGAGGGCAAATATCTCACCAATCAGGAGCACTGGTTCGACCAAACCCTCGATCACTTCTCTCCCTATGTATGCCCCCTCTCTCTCACTGCTAAATTAGAAGCGAAATTTTTAGTGCATTATAGTTCTTTATATGTTTTTTTTTTTTTTAATTGTGTGCTAAAAAATTGGTTGTTTCCCTGTAGGATCACCGACAGTTCCGGCAGCGTTACTATGAGTTCCTAGACTATTTCCGGATTCCCGATGGACCAATATTTTTGTTAATCGGTGGTGAAGGCACAGCCAATGGCATAGCAAATGACTATCTAGCTGTAAGTCGAAATTCTTGGTCCAAATTTGCATTGCACTCTCCTTTTTTTTATTTATGAAATGCGGTTTCATTTTCCTAATACCCAATCTATAATTTCTGTTGCATTAATTGCTTTTAGACTAAAATAACCATAATTAAAAGAGAAAGAAATTGTACTGATTAAAATATAGAAAATAACAAGGGTGGTTTTAAATTATATATAAATTTATGACAGGTTTATTACATCCAACAATAAACCATTTTCTTTAATCTTGATAAATTAGGTAATTGAGTCTTGTAATTAGGCAGAGAGAGAGAGTATTTTCTTTTTTGTTGGAAAAGGGTACTCATCTGTACTAACAAATATTGGGTTGGCCGCTGTATTGGCTGTCTGAGGAGAGAGGTAAACACAGATTTTAAGCATGGCAGCGCTTTAAAAGTTAGGATCCACTCCCCAACAAGACTGATTTTTTCTTTTGTTCCAATAAATAATTATGTTTTTTTTTTGAAGAAACGTAATAATACAAACATATTTCCTTGTTTTTTTTCTGTCTTTAGGTACTGGCAAAGAAGTTTGGAGCAGCTTTGGTTTCTCTGGAACATCGCTACTATGGAAAGAGTTCTCCGTTTAATTCTTTGGAGACAGAAAATTTGAAATATCTTTCATCCAAGCAGGCACTCTCTGATTTGGCCACTTTTCGCCAGTATTATCAGGTAAGCTACATTGTTTTGCTGTTATAGTTGATAGCAATTTCGTAGAAGTGACGCAACTAAAATAGTAGGCCTAAGAAATTTTGGTGAAAAAAACGGTGGGTATTTCTTTGTTTGAAGTTTTTTAGATGACTAAAAGAGCATGAATCATGCAAGCCATTGTTCACATATAAGTTGCAAAGAACCAAATTTTAAAAAGCTATAAACGTTCATCAGAAAGGATTAGTGTGATTGATTGACATTTGGATATAGATTGATTAGTGTGATTGATTGACATTTGGATATAGATTAAGGCACCGGTCAGTGGCATTGAGATGATTCTTGAATGATGTTTTCTGTTACACAGATTACCTAACTTTCATCTATTTAAAATAAGTTGATTTGCATTGAATGCAGTATAAGATATCTTGGATATTCTTATTGTTTCAAAGAAGAAGTAATTGATTTTGCATGGTAAGAATCGGAAATCGGATTGCTCCTTGGCAATTTTTTGTTTTTGTACTTTACTTGCGCTCGGAATATATTGTGATTGTACTTGGAGTTTGAAAATTTGAGGTCAGAGGTGCGTCCTAGGATAATATATGAGAAAGGAAATATCGACTAGACTCTGCATGTCCAAAATAGTGAAGGGTACAAGGCCAAATATCATGATAGAATGATGGTCCATGTGCATAGACGTTCTAACAGACAATATTCAAACAGAATACCTAATAGAGTGCCATCTCAGCAACACAGAATCTACTCATAATAGATGCATACAATGCCTTTATTCTGTTCTCTAATCCTCTTGGGCCTACTAGTTTGGGATGCCTTGTTCTCCGTCATATCACCCTATCCACAACAACCCTGTCCTCAAGATTGTAAGCAGCTAGTAGCTCATCCCAAGTCCCCCACATGGCATCATCAGGGGATAAGCTATGCCATTGGACAAGGCGAATTTGATAGGAGAGTCATGTGCAAAAGTAGTCTTGGCCCAATATTGCTTAAGGAAACACCACAGGATTGTTGTCAATGAAGAATGATGGAATCTGATCTACGTTAGTAGTAGGTGGACCTGCTGCACGTGCCTTCAAGTTGCAGAAGTAAAAAAAATGTGTATCTTTGTCTAATGTGGCAGTTCTAAGGGTTAGCCACAAGGCCTAGATGCCAAGCACGCTATAAGGACCATAAAAATGCTTAGAAAGATTATGGTTGAAGCTCCACATAAGCCCATAAATGAACCTCAAAAATAAGATAACATGATGCTTATTTGCTGCAGATTTCATATAGTGTTGAATCAATAGTATCATATAGTGTATCATGCAATACTAATTACCATGCTGCAATGAAAAGAACCAGGCTATGTAGTCATCTCGTGCAATCTTACATATTTGGTTATAACTGAGTGGATTTGTGCTAAAATTGGTATCACCCTTCAATTCCACATACGATGATGACCTTGGTAGTCTTCTAAGATAGGATCAAGCTGTTTCAAATATTTGACTCCTTGTACTACATCCAGGCTGCCCATTTCCAAGAGGTAGAGGTTCACAATTAATTGTTGACCTTGAATCAATACTTGTTCCATTTTACAAACTTGATTACATGTCAATTGTTCGCCATTCCCAACCATTGCACATAACAATGAAGTTGGGCTGTAAGTGAGGACCAGAGCATAGGTTGTTGCATCTTTAATGAAGTTATGGGTAGTCCAACCATCAACAAGGATCATTACTGGATGGTGGGGAATTTGTCCCGTTTGATTTGATGCAATTTTAGTGGACAAAACATTAAGGATCAATTGGGCCGATTGGGCTTCTATAGACAATTGAGGTGTAATGCCTTCTAGGTTAAGGCTCCTTGAAACAAGTCAACTTCTTCTGCCACCATATATCTCACTTGGCAACTGTGGCCTTATGCATATTTGTTTGTCACAATTGAAGCAAAGACCATGCTTACTTGGATTTGTTATTTCGACCTTAGTGAGATGCTTAAATCAAGCCTTTGGTGGAGGAGCCAAAAGTAGTGAAGGAGGTCATTGATATATGAGAGATAGTACGGGAGTGGCATGGTGAGTCATGAGGGTGAACATTCTTGTCAATCGCGGAGTTGTTATAGACGATGGTGGGCATTGGTGACCAAGGCAAAAATGATCTTGCAATTTATCTTAATGTGAACCTGTGAGGTGTGACAAGGGTAAGTTTGCTAGGCTGTTGCGTCGACACCTCATGTTTGATTTCTGTACATGAAACTCAACAAGAAGAGGTATTTAACCCCATGTGCGTATAGGCAATGAGGCTGCTGTGATTCAATCTTCTTCTGGAGTTCCATGATAATAGAAGAACTATGAAATCTTAAAGATCAAACCATGAGGGTTGTCACCATCAAATCAAGGGACATCAAGCTTCAAAAAATGCTTGTGTAAAAATTTTACTGAGTCATGCAAAGCAATAGGAGAACGCCCTTCGGAAGCCACAATTCAGTTGACCACCCTCTCCACCTTGTTGGAGATGAGTCAACAGTTAAACAATATCCTCCAACTTATTAGCTCAAGAGCTTGCATTCTTGGTCGAGTATGCCAACCATGGTCAGAATGGAGTGAGGTACTCCCGGTGAAAGCACCAAATGATAGAGTACATATTCCTGAGTTTGAGGTCAAAAGCAGTTCCTAGGATAAGATATGAGAAAAGAAGTATTGACTAGATTGTTCATATCCAAGGTATGAAAGGCTAAATAACGTGGTAGAAGGTTGGTCCATGTGCTAAGATATTTTAACTGAAAATATTCTAATATGCACCAACAGAATGCCATCTCAACAAAACAGAATGCCAATCCTACAAATAGATGTATACAACATCTTTATTCTGTTTACTAATCCTCCTGGGTCTACTGGTTTGGTCTGCCTCATTCTCCGTCATATTAGAGTTGTAGTTGCATGTACATTACTCCAACATCCAAGCCTCAATTTCTAGTTTTACAGTTTTCTGCAAACATGTTTGATTATAGCTCAGGTATTTTTTATTAAACCAATCAAGTAATTTGTGTTAATAATTTTTGGGATACTTTCTAGATATCAATTAATCATATTTCCCTCTTCTGTTTGATTTTTTTTTCACTGTACTTCAGGTTTGTCTATGGCATGAGTCAAATTTTTAAATAATCCATTCCTAGATATGGTGTTCATTGTTTATTAGATTGCAGATTTCCTGTCCTTTTTGTTTGATTTTTTTCTGTCATTTCATGCAGGAGTCCTTAAATGCCAAGCTTAATAGAACAAAAATTGAAAACCCCTGGTTCATTTTTGGTGGCTCATATTCTGGAGCACTCAGTGCATGGTTCCGTCTTAAATTTCCCCATTTAACATGTGGAAGTCTGGCAAGTTCAGCAGTTGTTCTTGCTGTTTATAACTTCACAGAATTTGATCAGCAGGTGAAGATATTTTGTTTCTTTTGTAGCATTGACTCCCTCCATTTCACTTTGTGTTGTTTAAGCTTTTTTATAATTTTTAAATTGATGGTCATTTTCAATGCAATTGTATTCCAATGTTAAAAGGGAGAGAGAGTATTGCTTACAGAAAGATGTAATGTAACCATTATATGTTTAAATGCTCAACAATTACCAGGAATGAAATGGAAAAGATAGTAAGAATATTTTAGCAAAAAGTTTCTCTTCATTTGTTGATCTATTGTTTTTCTTTTAACTATTGATAAAAGGAAATAAAGGGAGCATAAAGTTTTATCTTATTTAATTTCCACTAAATTTTGAGTTATTGGTTTTATTTTTCACGTGCAGATTGGTGTGTCAGCAGGTCCTGAATGTAAAGCTGTGCTGCAAGAAATTACTCAACTCGTTGAACAAAAGCTTGCAAGCAGTGGAAGCAAAGTGAAGGCCATTTTTGATGCAGATGATGTATGATTTGTTCCTTTGTTACACTTTCCTTGCAAAAGCATATTATTAATTTGCCACAGGACATTTTGCTCACTAGGCTTACCAGTTTGCTTGTCATGTTGTGCACTGATTATTTCCCTCTGTTTTGCAGCTTGAAATAGATGGAGACTTTTTTTATTATTTGGCTGATGCTGCTGTTACAGCAGTAAGTATTACGATTATGTTGGTTTTATTATTAATTGCATTTTCGTGTATTTAAATTTCATTAACAGTCTTCTCTTTTTTCTGGATCTTTGAATCCTTCAGTTTCAATATGGAAATCCAGATAAAGTATGCGAACCTCTAGTTAAAGCTAAGAAGGACGGAGAGGACTTGGTGGTATGCTTTTCATCTTAGTTCCTTTTCCCAAATATTATGAAACTGGTTGATGGAGTTCTTCTCTCCTTATGTGTGTGTGTGTGTGTACTGGTGGGAGATTTAGTATAATTTACTGACAACCTGATGCTCTCACCCCGTCCAATTGTTAACCCTGTTTGCAAATGAATAGTTTATATAGTTCCTTTTTCCTTTGGCCTCTCTAAATTATAGTTTATAGTATGTAAGATTATTGGTCATTTTATACAACTCAGTCTAGATTTGTTCTATTCCTCACGTTGCATAAAAGGTGGGGTGTAAAGTCTAAATTTTGAATATGATGTACACTGTAATAAGGTGTGGTTCTTCGTTTATGCTGCCCCTTTTATCTGAAATATTTACTCTCAACATATCTACTTTACTAGTTTTCTCTGACTCCAATTACTTCGTTATGTTCGTTTATGCTGCCCCTTTTTACACATATCTATTTTATTAGTTTTCTTAACTACAATTACTTCGTTATGGCCACACTAGCTGATGTATTCAGCCCCTTAATCACAATCTTCATAACTAAACTGTAATTTGGCATTTTGTCACATAGGAATACTCTAGATTTTGAGTGTCTTGTCATTAGCTCCATCCACCTCTTTTCTTATCACATTGAAATGATTTTCTGTTTTGTTTTTCATTTTGTCACTTGTTGTTTTTCTTAAGTAATATGCAAGAGATAGTGCATTTAATCCGTCAGTGGTTGTCTTTATTCTATTTTACATTCATTTGTTGGAGGGCAAGTCTTGGCACAATAGCAAGGTTTCTTCTATCTTGTGAGTTAGGTTGTGCGCATGCACCCTCCCCTACCTGCACCTGGTGGCAGCCTTGTGCATGGGATCACCATTTTAAATTCATTAGAAAGTTGTCTTTGTGGTTTAATGCATCTGATGTAAACAATTATTTTAACTTGCAGGATGCTTATGCCAAATATGTTAAAGAGTACTACGCTGGAACTTTTGGTGTTAGTGTGCAGAGTTATGATCAGAAGTACTTGAAAAGAACAGATATTAATGAAGACAGTTCAGCTCGATTATGGTGGTTTCAAGTTTGCACTGAAGTTGCATACTTTCAGGTGGCTCCCTCAAATGATAGTATTCGCTCCTCAAAAGTTGACACAAAGCAAGTTCCTTATCCTTACTGTTGGCTTTACATACTTCTATTGACAGGATTCTGTCACCACTATACTTTTGATGTTTGTAGTTATTGAATTTTTTTCTTTATAATGTTGTTAATTTGTACTAAGTGGTCTCTCATACAATGCAGATACCACTTGGACCTTTGCGAAAATGTCTTTGGAAAGGGCACCTTTCCTGACGTTGATGCAACTAATTTATACTACGGTGGCACAAAAATTGCTGGTAAAGAAACTTGCCTATGCCTGAATTTTATGTTATTCTCCTCCCCTCAAACACCCCAGTCATTTTAACAACACTTGTACAAATTCATAAATAATATATTTACATGACTCTGACTTCTCGATTATATTATATATACGGTTGTTATTTATCCTTTATTTTTTCATAGATGTCCAGTGAACCTTGATGATTGTTATCCTGAACACGAGCTTAAGTAGTCATTTTGAAAAAAATTATATTCTCTGTTTTCATATTTGAAATTTATAAGTTAGTATGTTAAACAAATTCTTTAGTACAATCTTTTATGTCATCTTATGGTTTTGCTGTGCAAAATATTTCCTGAAGATGACCTGATTTTATGTATTCTATTCTGATGTACATGAACAGGTTCCAAAATAATATTTACAAACGGCTCCCAAGATCCTTGGCGCCATGCTTCCAAACAAACTTCATCTCCTGATAGTGAGTTGCCAGTTACATTTTTATGAATTTAGCCAGTAACTTTTGTTATCCTTGTTATTTCTGTAGGGGTATTCTTGAACCCTATTTCTCTAGAATTCTACATGCATTGTTATTCAATGGTTATCTAGGACAAATGAGTGGCTCATTTCCCATAAAAGTTACATTAAGTAATCTGTAATCTCCCCTGTTCAATTGCTTGAATGTTAGCAACATGATCTTAGCCTACAGCTCAAACATTATCTGGTATTATTTATTTGAGTAATAAAGGGGGAAAAGCAAATATTCCGAATCATGTAGCAACTTGGTAAAAGTAGATATTATTCTGCCTTGGTTGTTCAATGCAAACAATACTGTTATTAATTGAATGCTGACAATTGCTATTAAACCTTTCAGTGCCTTCCTACCTTGTTTCATGTTCTAACTGTGGCCACTGTTCTGACTATCGAGGATGTCCTCAAGCTCCTTTCGCCATTGAAGGTAACTGTCTCATTTCCTCTGCAACATATTGCTCACAATGTTTCTCATTTTCTATAGAAATATCTTGCTTATTAAAAGAGAAGTTGGATTTCTTTGCACAAAGTTTAATAATTTTTTATATAAGAAAAAAAGTTACACTTACCTCTCCTAAGTCATGTTAAATAATACTCATATATCTTTTAGTTTTTAAATAAACATTCACCTTTATTCTGTTTTTAATAAAATGATAGTCACATCTTCTCTAGCTTTCAAACAAACACAACTCTTATGTTTTTAATAAATGACTGAGTTTTTATAAACTGATAATTCATATCCAACTTGCATAGTCATGCTATAATATCAGCCAAATTTTAATTTTTTTATTTTTACAGGTAGCGAGAAAAACTGCACCTCTCCTGATGCAGTTCACAAAGTAAGGCAAAAGATTTCAGAAAATATGGACTTGTGGTTATCTGAGTGCGTGAACACAGGCAGAAGTTTTATATGATTATTTACATACACCAGTTTCACGATGCACTATAACTTTACATTACTTTTTGAATTTCTTTCCTTTAAAAAGATAATGTGTACACCCTGCAATATTTTGTTAAGTGACTTTGTACGACATGACCAAATATGAAGCAAAATATATGTATGCACTGTATGTTTATGTATTTATCTGTTACATGCATGCGAGATTTCAGATTACATTATATAACTAGGTGTAAAGTTTTCTTTACAAATTGGTTTGGGAACGTTGAATTAGATTTAAAATATATTTTTTGATATGGTATCAAATTATATCTTAATTTAAAGAGATTGAAATTCAGACTTCAATTTGAGTTTTGATTGTAAAAAAATTCAATTGAGGTACTTTTATTTCATTTACAACTGGACTGTGACCACAAAGGATTTGAGGAAAAATGTTTATATTGTATAAGGTCAAGGCCTGATACAAAACTCCATGCAATGAATAACCTTTTTAGCATTTTTAATTATGAAAATCCAATTTTGATATCCGAACTTATGTTTCAAATTAAAATCCATTTGACTATTTATTTAGAAAGTTCTCGTAAGATTTATTCACGTATACATTAAATCAAACTAAAAGCTATACCAGTGACGCAGTTTGTAACTAAGTTGATGACTTGACTAATTCTATTATCATAACTCTGAGATCTTTATCATTGCCTCACCTGAAGTGTCTTATCTTACCAATGAACCTTTTAAAGAAAAATTATAAGATTAACTGGAAGGTTTTAAAAGTAGAACAAAAAAACTACACACTAGTTTTGACTTTTAAAAATTAAAACTTACTTACATATTCTACCATTATAATTTCTTTATTTTTACTTGTGTAATGGTATCTTACGAAAATTAATTAAAAGAGGATAAAATTATGGAAATTTAAAATTTGATAATCAGATAAAGGCACAAAGTAAAAAAGTGATATAATTCAAAAAGATGAAAAGTTAAAATTTAAGAAACTGAAAATTATAAACACCAAACACGCCCTGAGATTAATATTATTTTTACTCTCAAGACTGAAATGACATTACTAGTGTATTTTAGGAAATGAACTTGCTTGGAGGGCATGATTGTGTTTGTAAGAATTTTGTTTTGTTTTTTATACGCAAGGAAACTTGTGATGAATTATATTAATGCTTACCCAGAAGACGATCCTTGTAGGGTATCAGAAATGCTTTGATCACACATTTCTGAGTAACAATGTAAACATTTTAGACCCTTGATCCCTAGAAATTACATTAGATCTCTAGTAATTCGAATCACGTTAGATAGACTCGTTCAAGGAGACAAAATTCCCTTTGAAAGAGATATGTCAATTTGAAAGCTAAAAATATCCATACTGAACAAAACTCACTCATTTCCCCTTCTAAAAGAACTTAAGTTCCTTTGCTCATTCAAATATTGAATCTAGAAAGTGAAACAACTGCTTACCAACAAATAAGGTATTTCATTTTTTTTTCTGAGCTATAATTCGAACACTGAATAAGGTAAGCGATAATATTTTGTGAACTTCAACTGCAAAAACTGGTCTTCTGCTTTAAAACCCTCTTCACCTAAGATAGGTCGATGAAACCCATAATAAAACATATGTAATCAATGATGAGATCACTTCAAATGCCCTTGGTCCCTTAAGTATGGTGATAGGAGGAATTACTGACACCATCAAGAAGGTTCCCAACAGCCACGAAATAGCAAAGCCTCCAAACCTGCATAAAAGCACCACGTTATATAAGAATAAATCCGAAGAGAAAACCACAGATCCATCAAATTCTAGAGATAGGCGCAATGATATCAACATCAGAATGTCACACCATGGGAATGTGATGCTTCTAAATGAAAAATAACATACCATGAGCTAACAGAATAACATATATGAAAGAACAAAACACATTTGTGCACTTACCCATATAGTACAGTTCGAATCTTGCTCTTTAGCCGCTCATGTATAAAGTACATTGTAGCGATCAGAGATATTGCCACCTGAAGAGTTGGTCCTTCCTCAGTTGGAAAGAGGACAGTTAAAACTCCAAGTACCAAGAACGTTAGTGATGTTTTTATAATGAATTTTGTGGATGGAGTTTGAAATCTGCCTCTGACTGCTTGAACAAATCGGGATTGATTAACTTCCCTCATTTTCTTCTTAATGTCAATTTTTGGGTTTTTCCGTTCATAGAACTTCTGCATGATTATTTTGTCATGCGCTGATTCAATAGCATCTACACTTGGCTTGTGTCCCGCATATTTTTGAATCAGGAAATTCCTTGCTCCTTGAATCTCATCTTCAGAAGCTTCCCTGCTTATTCCAAGTCGTTTATATGGGTCCTTCACATTAATTCTTGGAAAAACAGCTGCATTTGCAGCAAAGGATCAGAAAAATGATAAGCTATGCAATATATTACTGGTTTCATAGTTTCAAGTCCTGGATAGCTGATGACCTCAAAAAAAGATATAGCAAATACCACGTTCTATTACAGCAGAAGATTTCATTTTGGAAATTGAAATCCCAAAAATCCTAACTTATTTGTTCAAAGGGAGTTTCTACAATCAATAGTTTGCCACTGCAGCCACCTTGCTATGGGGCTGCTCCCAGTCCCAACTGCTCCACCACTAGAGCATGCTATAACCCTGATTGATTCTTTTGTAAGAGATTCAAGTTTCATATGCATTAGGAGAAAAATAATTAATGAAAGAATTAATTACAATGAAATCATCAAGACAAGCAACTAATATATATTTCAATTTTTAACAAGGTGGGGACGTGGGGAAGAAAGGAAATAGCCATTCTGGGTAAACAGTAAAGCATAATCCATTACCTAAAGCAACTAAAAAACTGAAAAAACAAAAAATAGGATTTTGTACCCTCAATCAAAAAAATTAAAAACAGTTTTCCACCTTCAATCTCCTACAGTTAGTCAACCTAGCCTCCCAAGTTGGTAGGGTATCATAGCATTTATATATCACATTCCAGTTCTAGTTCTCAAAAATACCCCAAGAGCTATGAACAATGTGCTTAAATTCCTAGTCAACCATTATGAGAGGACCAAACATCCACGAAGATGAAATAATCATTTTCAATTTTAGTTTTATTTATACTAATTTTTTGCTCCAGGGAAAAGCACCATTTACCTAGTACCTAACATACCGGTTTTACATTATCAATGCGTTAACAGTAAAACTTTCTGTATCATATCATATAAGGATTGAGCTTCTTCAAGAAAGAAATGTTACCAGCAGAATCATTAGCCATATCACCATATGAAGCATCCATGGCACTTCTGACCAACTGAACTTGTCGTCTATTGCCTTTTAATATAGGAGAAAAAAAACGTGTTCTGTAAAGTGAAAAGGTGAGGAAACAATGAACTGTTTAACCATTTAACTTGCCATGAAGTTCCAAACTCATGAGGTAATGATTAATAGCGCATACCTTTCCACCTGGAGAAACTCTCTTCCTTGTTTAGATCTCCCAGCCACAGAGAAAGCCATAACCCTGACATGGCGTGATCCCAGGTGACTAAAAGGTAGCTGGGGACATCTTGAGGGACAGCTACTCAACCCAGACACAGTCATTGTTACTAAAATCCTCAGGCAATATGACCTACCTGTTTATGCTTTGTGAGAAATTGAGATCACAACTTGATATTTCAATGTACAAAGAAATAAAAAATAGATAAAAAAAAATCAACATCAATGGACAAAGATTGCAGTCTCAGATACAAAAAGACAACTAGGACAATTATAAGCATATTACAGATACAAACCAATTGCTATCATAATATCATTAATCCATCAATTCTTAGATTCCTAAAGTTAGTATCTAATTTACAAATTTCTGATTCTATATATAACCATTTCCCCCTTTTTCTTGACGGATACGTAGATCCAACTTAACTGTTATAAACTAAAAAATTAGCTCGAGTTATTCGATATAAACACCTGTAATCATCTTATCATCCACATTGCAACTTCAGCACGAATACCAAGGTAACAATTCCATACATCTATTACTACTACCATAAACCAACTTCAGCACATCTAGTAGTTAACCTCAAAAAGATAACATAATATACATACACACCTATTACTCCCATACAGCCCCTAACCACAATTCATGGTTTCAAAAATCTCCCCAATCGCAATTCCGGCCACATTTAATCATTTACCTTCAGTTTTTCACAATTTCAAGCTCAAATTAAAACATTCATGCAAATACAACCGGAGTTCATTATAACAAAAAGAACAATTATAAAAAAAAAAGTGCAGCCACGTGAGGGACTGTAAGGAGAAACAGAAAAAAATTGAACTATAATAGCGGCGCAACTGGGCACAGACTAGAACGTTGTAAGAACCGTTCAGAAAAGAAATAAGCATCATCAAATAGTATTCCAGAACAGCGAAATTAAGTTAATAAAACATCGAAGTATTGCATATACATTCAATTGAATCGAAAGAAGAAGTTGATACGCACGTTACCAGTGAAAGGTGTAAGAAAATGAAAGGGGCAAAAGGCGTTCAGATGGAGCTGGGTTCGTTGAGGTTTAACATGAGAGAGAGTGTGTGTGTATAACGGATAGCAATAGGAGCAAGAAGAGAAGAGAGGCTCATGAGAATACCAAAACCCTGCTCCACCCAATTTTGTGAATCAGTCACAGTGAGTGAAAAAA
>Ga0214544_1007155_pt1 | contig 19865 bp, 18 predicted proteins | sample CNSS3metaG_FD_160074 | JGI IMG/M metagenome (GOLD analysis project Ga0214544, IMG submission 160074) | Root nodule microbial communities from cowpea collected in UCLA plant growth center, Los Angeles, California, USA - CNSS3 | ecosystem: Host-associated > Plants > Roots > Nodule | place: USA... | reverse complement strand
CCGGATCGCTTTGCTAAACGACCGGCCTCGCAAGGCCTTGACCGCCTTTCGGGCGCATAGCTCAGTTGGTAGAGCAGCTGACTCTTAATCAGCGGGTCCCAGGTTCGAGCCCTGGTGCGCCCACCAAGCTTTTCAAAGACTTGGCCGGACCTCGCACAGAACGGGCCTTTCAGTTGGGAGGTCAGTTGGGAATTTTTGTTCGATTTCCGTGCTCGTCGACATTGCCGTCCGCTCAACAGTTGGCTGGCGGGATGGGTGCGCGTTATCGCAGCGGCTATCTCATTCCCGCCGGCGTGGAGCGCTCTCTTACGCAGAAACCTTGGCGCCCGGTGAACGCCTTCACCTGGAACCGTCCACATCCCAACCTCACTGCTGCTCTATCCGTAGACCGCGCTCAGCTTCTTGATCGCTGATTCCGCGAGTTCGACGCGACCCCCGAGGTAGTGTGCGTCCAGTATCTGCTGCACCGTAGCCATGGAGTGCCCAGTAATCGCGGCGATCTCGGGCACTGAGCAATTCGCCAGCGCCAGCCGGGTGACCGCCGTTCCGCGCAAATCATGAAAGTGCAAGTCTTTCAGCGACGTCTTTTTGAATGCCTTGTCCCAACTTGTCCGGAAACCGTCTTCCGTCCAGGGTCGGCCGAACGAGTTGACCAAAATGGTGACAGCTGAACGCTTCTCCTTAAGCGCAGCATCGAGGGCCTCCTTCAGCGGTGGTCCGACTGGTATCGTTACGCGCTGCCTCCCCTTATTGCCGCGTCCCTTTGACTGGCGCATCCGGATATACGTGCCATCGTAGTGGCTCCAGGTCAGCCGTAGCAGATCTCCCTGGCGCTGGCCCGTCCATAGCGCAAGCAGCAGAGCGGCCTGAAGTTCAATGGACGCCACACCGCAAAAGGCACGGATGTCGTCGGCGGTCCAGATTATCTCCGAGCGATCGGATTCATAAAGCCTGCCGCCGCGCTCGCAGACGTTTACGCCGATCTTCCCGTGGTCCTTTGCGACCGAGAGCACACGCGCGATAGTCGTCCAGACGTAATCTGCCTTACGTGGTGTGGACGCGAACGTGTTGCGAAATGCCTTGAAGTCTCCCCGAGCACGCCTGTCTTCAATCGCGCCAAGCGGCATCGCGCCAAACTTTGCATCGATCAGCGCGAGATACTGATCGTAGGCGCGTTTGCTCTTGTCACCAAGGCCTGTGTATTCGCTCTGGTCCTTGAAATAGTCGATGAGCGAGCGAAAGGTTTCTGCGTCCTTGTTCGGTCTGGCCGCAATTGCCTCACTATACAGCCGCACGAAATCTGGTGTGCCAGGCTCTGCATCGATACGTGGACCACTCTTCCAAGCGTACCAGTACGTCTTGACCGTCCCGTCAGCGAGCCGCTTTGTTAAGCTGTTGATGCCTCTGAGCCGCATCCGCATTTTGCGAAGCCTTCCATTCGTCGTAGGGTGACAGCTGCGGTCGAATTTTAGAGTCGAGACCAGACATCCGGTCAAGGGCTGCGTCGATTGCTTTTCTATCCCATTTGCGTGTTCCGGGAATCGACTTCGGCATAATTCCGCGTCGAACCCAGTCGTTGAACGCCGAAATTGACTCGCAACCTGCGTAAGCGGCAGCCTGTGCTTTCGACATGCCACGGGACTCAATCACTCGTCGCGCTCCATTGCCACTTTTGAATGGTGTCAAATTTCGGCAGCTGTTGATCAATGCCGAGAACGTGGGCGGCAAAATAGTGGAAGGCTAAGCATCGCAAATTCGGCTAGCGCGGAGTGGGAAACGGATAGATCAATTCGTGCGAACTACTCCAGAATCGACTTTGTTTTTCTGTGCGGTGAGCCTAACCCGCGTGCGGAAATCCAGCCTCAACGAAATGCACTTCGGAGCGCGTCGCGGAAAGTTCGCAAGAGGCGGCAGCGAAAGGGGCGGCTGTCCGGTCCCTGATGGATCGTTCGCACGGAGCGAAAAAAGTGCCGGCCAGCCCTTGATTACATACGCCCCTTTTTTTTGAAAGGCCGGCAACGTCCGAGTAGGCAGGGTATCCCGGCCGCGCCGCCCTTGGAGGCCCCATTCAAAAAATCAAAACGAAAAGTATGGGGAGGCGTGGGGATGCCGCGCGGACTTGTCTTGTGCTTGCACCTTGCGGGAGGGGTGTCCCCTCCCAAAAGAAATGCGCGCGATAGCGCGGGGCACGGCGATCGTTACCCGAAGGGCCGAGACCCGGCCTAGCCGTTTGCGAAGCCGGGGCTCGGTGAGCGGAGCGAATAGAGCCCGTTTCCGGCGGAGCCGGATGCCTCCTGATCCTGGGCGATCGGGTTGATCAATTTATGGCTGTGACACTCTTCCAGAACCACCGGAAGGATGGCAGATTTGCTGGCTTGGGATTACGCGTTAGCCCCGCTGGGGTCGACTATATTTGAATAGGTTTCAGTTATGCCAATTCTCGTGTGTCACGTCGGATGGATGGCCGCTTACGAGGGGATCGTCGGGCAGCCTGACAGGATCGTTGGCGGTGGTGCGTGGGTGAGGAAGAACAAGGACGGCGGCGAGACGTGCAATTTTCTCAAATGCGACGACGGCTACGTTTACGGTCATGTTGAGACGATCAAGGGCAAGAAGGATCGGCCGATTTCGATTGAAATGCTCGGGGCAAAGCCCGACGCGCCGTTTGTGGATCACATCGACGTGGTCTGGACCGCGACGGACCCCAACAAAAGGGGACGCTGGGTCGTTGGCTGGTATCGCGACGCTCGGGTCTATCGTGAGCGCGTTCCGTTCCGAAAGCTTCCTTCCGCACAACATCGCTTGGAGAGATTCAAGGATGACTATCGTATCCGCGCGCGGGCAGAGAACATGGTGATAATCCCGCATAAGCAGCGCAACATTGGATTGGGACGCGGCAAGGGCTGGATTGGGCAAGCCAACTGGTGGTTTCCGGAGAAGCAATCGAATGCAGCGATCCGGCGTTTTGTGGAGACGATGCGCGCGCGGCTCGACGCGGGACCCGATCTCGTGCCCGGCAACAACGGTGGCTCCGGCGGCGGCAAGTGGGGCGCAAAATCCGATCCGCTTCGCAATGCCCAAGTGGAGGCCGCGGCAATCCTCAAGGTGCGTGAACATTTCTTGGGGCACCGGATCAAAAGCGTCGAGAAAGACAATCTTGGCTGGGATCTGGAAGCGAGGTCCAAGGGAGGCGGAGCGGCCTTGCGGCTCGAAGTCAAAGGCCTGTTCGGAAATGAGCTCAAGATCGGCCTCACATCGAACGAATACCGGGCATTCAAGAAGCACATGGACGGTGCCATGCCGGAATACAGGCTTTGCGTGGTGACGGGGGCTCTGTCAGGCAAGCCCAGGCTGGTCGTCTTCCGGTTTGACGCGGCAAGGCAACGATGGATCGATGATCATACGAACAATATCGTTGCGCCGGGAATCAACATCGTGCAGGCGGCGATTGTTTCGCTGGGCTAGAATGTCATTGCGAAAAGCCGTCATGCGGAGGGGTGATGTCTAAGCCACTTTTCACGAGCGATGACGAGGGAAGCAGCGCCGGGTATCGTAACATCAGGGATGCCAAGGATGGCCCGCTCTATTCAGCCCGTTTCCGTTGCGAATATTATTGGCAGTTTTTCGAAAAGCATGTTGACAACGAATTCCTGAAGGAGTTTCGCAGCAACGTTGAAGCACGCTATTGGGAGATGCATCTCACGACGTCATTGATCCTCAACGGACACGACGTGACATGCCCCAAGCCCGGTCCCGACGTTGGCATCCTGTATCGGGGACAGCGGATTTGGTTCGAAGCTGTGTCGCCTGGGCCAGGCGAACCCGGCCACCCGGACTATGTGGCAGGGCTCGGGACCGACGGGGTCTTTGACACCCCTAACGAGAAGATGGTGCTCCGGTATCTCAACAGCATTTCCGAGAAGTACGAGCGGCAATACGCCAACTGGCTGGACAAAGGCTACATTTCTAAATCGGATGCTTTCGTCATTGCGCTCAATCCCCGGCGGATTCCGTTCGAGTATGCCGACACAACGCCGCCGAGAATTCTTCAGGCGGCCTATACGGTTGGGCACCAATATCTCACGCTCGACAAGGCCACCGGAGCAGTTGTCGGTTCCGGCTTTGATTTTCGTGACAACATCAAGAAGACGCCGAAGCCCAAGCCGTTAGGGGCCGACGTGGTACAAATCCCGACCGGTGTTTTCCAAGACGGGAAACACAACGGGCTCAGTGCGCTCCTATGCTCGCGCGTGGACGCGGTCAATCACCGCGGCGAACTGGATGGCGACTACCAACTAGTCCCGAACCCGCATGCCGACGTTCCTTTGCCGGCGACCTTCCGCTTCCGAGGCACCTATTACGCGGTCCAGAAGACCGGTGACGGCTATACGGTTACGCCGCAGAAGAACGACCTGCCCAGTTGAGTTATCTCTACGCCGCACCGATCCATTTCCCATTCTGATCGTATTATTCGGAACTCATATAGCCGAAGCCGTTCCAGACGACGTCGAAAATCGGCTTGAGCAGGCGGGGCAAATCCGCATCGGCACTCTCGACGATGCATTCGGGAAGAATCACGACTTCATTCTTGAGCGTTACCCCATTCGTCGTCCAGGCCCCGGAGCCCGCCGCCCTCAAGACGCAGCCCTTGGCGTTACAGAATGAGAGCCCCACGAATAGAGGCAAACCGGCCTCAAGCTGTTCGCACGTCTTCATGTAGATCCTGAGCGTTGAGAGAACGTCCTGCTCGAAGATCGCTCCTGCGATATATGGCGTGCCGTCCTCCAGAACGCTGAGTTGTTTAACGCCTTCGATCGCGCCATCGCGAAACAGCAGGCCATAACCATGGCTTTCCGTTAGCGAAGGCCCCGAATAGAGAAAGACCCCATCGAGGTCGACGCCATGGCCCGAGCCTTGGCTGCCGAGCGGCACCGGCAGAGTGACCGGGCGGGCCGATAGTTCTTCGGCGACGTTGATAAGCCTGCGATCTCCAAATGAAGGTATGGGTATGACATGAAGTACCATGCTCGTGCTTCGACGAAGCTGACAGGGCGTGTCGCCCGCAGCAATCTTCGCAAGTCGGTCTGCGCGCGAAACGCTCGAATGCGTTCCGATACGGCCTCGCGCAGTACGAAGGCATTTCTTAACTCCCCGACATCGAGCGGGTATTTTCCGGCGGAGTTCCGGCCATAAAATTTGTCGTTCTTCAAGACACGGTGCGGGGCCAGCCAGCTCCGCTGTACACGCACGACGATGACATGATTGCCATCCCCACACGGAACGGAATGGAAGCCGACGACCGGCAGGCGCGGCTCGATGTTGTCAGCCAGAAGCTGCTCTAACCGCAGTTTTTCATCATCAAATCCCGCCAGCGGAACGCCGCTTATCGATTGGGCTATACCTTCGTCGGCCGCGATGCCGATAAGGAGATCGCCCCCGGTTGAGTTTGCGAATGCGGAAACGGCGGCAAGAAACTGAATGACTTCCCGGTCTGATTTGGCCGCCATCACTTGCTTGAATTCCAGTGTCTTGCCTTCCCGTGCTACACTGAGCAACCGCTCAAGATCCGAGAGTTCGATTTTCTCGAGTTTCTTCTGAAGCATGGAGGCCTCCGGACCTAGCTAGACGAGATAGGTGATGATTTCAATTGGTGTCGCGGGAGGCCATCGACGCATCGGAGTAAGCTTTGGCCCAACAAAGCGTATTCACGAGCTGCATTTGCTCGATCGTATTACACGGTATTTCGAGCAAACGAGGGCTGGCGAAGACCAAAGAAAGACAGCGGGCCCGGCTGATCGCCACATTGAGACGATTGCGGCTGTAAAGAAACTCGATGTTGCGCGGCATGTCTTCGCCCGAAGACGTAGTCATCGAAATTAGAACAACAGCCGCTTCCTGCCCCTGAAACTTGTCGACAGTTCCGACGCGAGCGCCGTCCGGCAAGACATCGCGTAAATGGTTCACTTGCATATTGTAGGGCGTCACGACCAGAATATCGTTGATCGCGATCGCCTTCTTGGCGCCTTTCCGGTCGACCCATGTTTTGCCGAGCAGCGCGTCGTAGGCGTTCTTGAGGCGCTCGGCTTCAGGCGGGCAGCGTTGCGCAAAACCGGTGTGGTCGACGGGGACGAAGCGAAGGCCGGTTGGTGCCAAGGCTTCATCCTTCGTATCGCCGATATCGATGGCTTGCTGCTTGGTGGACAGGTCCGATACGAGGCGACCGTCGTAGACAGCATCCGAGATGAATTTGCAGATGTCGGGGTTCATCCGGAAAGTCGTTGCGAGGAAAATGCCCCGGTCGGATGGAACAGTTGCTAACCCGGCGAGCAAGTGATCGAGGCCGGAGATGCCGGAGCCTCCCGGATGTGCTCCCTGAATGGGTTGGGATAGTTGCATCTGATCGCCGACGAGAACGACGTTTTTCGCGGCAATACCCATGGCGATCACATTCGCAAGGCTCACCTGGCCCGCTTCATCGATAAAGAGGTAGTCGAGCGCCTGGTCGAGTTCGGGGCGCGCAAAAAGCCATGCGGTTCCTGCTATGAGCTGATAGTTGGCCTGGGCCGCGGCCGCATCCTTGTTCTCCGCGTTCGTGATCGTCGTTCCCTTAAAATAGTGCTCCTCTTTGGTTGAACCCTTAATGCCGCTGAAGCGAACACCCTTCTCTTTTGCGACAGCTTCAACGTCCTTCAGGAGATTATTGATGGCCTTGTGCGAGTTGGAGGCGACGCCGATGCGTTTCTTGTCCGCCAAAAGGGCAACGATCGCGTGCGACGAAGTATAGGTCTTCCCGGCGCCGGGAGGGCCTTGAATAAGCATGTAGCTTTGATCAAGGCGCTTTAAAGCGGTAACCGATCCGTCGAGCAGGTTCGTACCGTCTGCGATGATAGGCGCACCTTGCGCCTGCATTACAAGGCGGGGCGCCGACTTCTTCATGATGTCAGTCAGGGCCCGGTAGCGGGTTAGATCGCCCGCGATGACGGTCTCGGCATAGCGATGGACAGCCCCCCGCAGAACGAGATCGCCAAGAGGACCCTTGGGAATGAGCGAAGCGCCGTCGGCAATGGGCGTCCATTTTGGCCCAAGCTTCAGGGAGATTCGCCTTTCATCTTCATTGAGTTCAAAGACCTCGCCCGCCGGCTCCAGCGTGCCGGCCCGCAGAACCTCGTCATCGATACGCATCTTGAAGTCCTGCGGCGGGAATGTGAACGAGTAGATCATCGACTTCTTTTCCGGGCGCGGCGGTCGCGCGGGGTCCGGGGTAAGAACGCCAATGCACTCGGCGTCGTCGATCAATTCGTCGTCGGTCATTTCCTGCCGCGTGAACATGGCCCAGAATTTCGGTTTGGCCTCGCGCCGATGAAATTCGAGCAAATAGGCTAGCAGGGTCCGCCACGGCCGATCCTCGGGCGCGCATCCCGTTGTGAGAGCCTGAATGTGCGCGGCGGTGCGCTGCTCTGCCTCGATGCGCTTTTGCTCGCGCACAGGATCAGCTTTTTCCGGTGCGATTTCCGTAGGCCAGGGCATTGCGGCAGGACGCAGGGTGACAAGCCAATCCCGGCATTTCGCAGTCGATTGGCAATCGAGCTTGTTGTAAGCCTCGATTTCGTCGAGTAGCTCCTTGGCACCAAGCCGGCGAAACCGCTCGTAAATGATGATGCTGTCCCCGGCTGTGGTGACGGTCCCGGATCGTGCCTCATCGAGATAGAATACCTCAAGGTTCTTTATCGAGTACCGCGGCTCCGAGATGCGTATGGATTCGCGCACAACCTTGTAAAGGTCGACGAGCTTGTGCCGGCGCAGAAGATTATCGACCTCTGTTTCCCGTGTACCATGGAGCATCGCGAGGCGCTTCAGGGCCGACTCTTCGTAGCTGGCGTAATGGTAGATGTGGGCGGCGGGATGAGATGCGAGGCGCGCTGTCATGAAGTCGACGGTGCTCTCGAATGCCTTCTTCTCGTCTTCGCGGTTATGTGCCCAGAAGGCAGTGAACTTCTCCTGCCCCCCATCGTAGTGGACAAGACCAAAGAGATATTCGAGTCCCATTTCGTAAAGGGGATCACCTTCCATATCGAAGAAGATGTCACCTGGGTCTGGCTTGGGAAGCCGCTCAAAGCCGCGGCCGGGCGACGGCGGCAGCATTTCGTGCTGGTTCTTCCCGGTATCGCGGCGAGCCACTTGGAGGGCCGCTTGGGCGCGCAACCGCGCAAGAGTGTCGGCGTGCAGGTTCGGAATGCGCGCGGACGCCGGCATGGTCGCAAGCTGGCGGACGGTCATGATGCCGCTTGCCCGTAGCTTGTCCATCTGGCTGCGATGAATGTTAGCGACGAGACTTAGATGATCGCTCGCCTCCCATTCCGCGGTGCACGTGTCGGACCACCGGCAGAAGGTACAATGACCACACGGCTCTGCGACCGAGGCGGTCGGGGGCGTGCGAACAAAGGTTTCGAACCGCCCCCGCGCCACGCCGTAATAGTGGCGCACGTCGGATGTGCGAAGCGAAGCCATGTGGCCGTCGCCAAGGACGACATGCAGTTGCGGCGGTTCAACGCCTTGAGCGGCGCCAAGAAGGTCCGCATAGACGCAAAGCTGGATCACATGTTTTGGCTTGGCGGTACGCGCGAGCTTGGTGTCGGCTACATCGTAGGCGTAGTCACCGAGCCGCGATGGGGTACCATTTATGCGCAGGAGAAAATCCGAGAACCCGTGCCACGGCGGGCCATAGAGCGCGCCTTGATATACAACATCGGCGCCGGCCTGCATCGCCTTGTGCGTGGCGGCGACGCGTTCATCTAGCCTGCCTTCGCTGGTTATTTCGGCAACTGTTCGTCCTTCTTTCCGCAGCCTGGCAAGGTAAGCCTTTTCATGCTCGATGCCTTTTTCCTGAAGGAGCTTGGCCTGCTCGTCGTCTTCCGGAAACACCACGGGGTGCACAAGCTGCCGCAAGTCGTTGAATGTGGCGTGCGTGCAGCCAAGATAGTTTACAAGGTCGGTTGCCGAATAGATCCGTTTTCCCGCTTCCTCCCTCATGATTGCCCCCCTGATTATTTTTTATTCGGCGGCGTCTCTGCCGACATCGGGCGCCACTAACGCGCCCCGCAAAATTTCTTTTCCATCGGAAAAATCGTAGATGCTTTTGATCTTCTGTCCGTCCCAGACGAAGCGGTAATGAGCGCCTTGCACGGCACGCGGCAGCAAAGCTCCGTCGAACACCGCAAGGAAGCAATGTTCACCGAACCCTGGCCGGCAGAAAAGAACACCGGGTGAGCCACTGTCGTGAAGCTGGTGCCCGATTTTCCGGCGTTCTGCTTTCGGAAGGTTCGGGTCGAGCTTCGTAAGGTCGTGGAAACTCCCTGTAATGCGACGGCTGAAGACACGCATATCGAGGCCCATGGCGGGTTCACTCGTGCTGCCGAGGAATTCCTCGCGGCGTAGCAGCGCGAAGGCCAGAGCCGTGTTCATGTCGCTGGCGAGTTCAAGGCACCCGAGCGTCGGCTCAAGAAAAAAGGTCCCGCGTGGGTCCTTGTAGGCGAAAGGCGCGTGGTTCCAGTTTTGATATTGGCTGGCGGATTTTTCGCCGGCCTTCGGCGCGCTTGGTAGCTGCTTGATCGCCGCCAGGCGAGGATTTGTACGCTCTTCGAGAGCCTTTGCGGCACTCTGTAACTGGTCGTCGCCCAGCCGCTCGTAAACCTCAATGGTCGGAAACCGCGATGGGATGAGCTGGTAACAATCCTGATCGAACGAACGCTTTGAATACATCGCCATCAGCCTCCACGCTGGGCATCCAGATAGACGCGGACCGCATAGATGTCGGTAAGCTTTCCATCGAGCATAACGTCGAGTGCGCTGCGGCCCCCAAAATACTTGTTAGGCCTTTCGATCCACGTGTCGGCCGCATGGGGATCAGGAACGACTATTTGCAGTGCTTTATAGATGGCGGCGAGGTGCGAGATACGGTCCTCAGTATCGGTCGATAACAGGCCACCTTCCTTTTTCCATTTGTAGAACGTCGACCGCGCCGGGGCGCCAAGCAGCGTGATCTGCTGCTCGATCGATAACTTCCAGGCATCGGCAATTTTGAAAAACACGTCCAAGGCCCGGCTTGGGGATGCGTTGGCGGATGGTTCGGTAGGTGTGGCGGCTGGCGGCATGAGGGCTCCATAAGTCCAAAAACGGACTTGACGTAGCATATTCGTTCGATTACAGATAGTCCAAGAACGTACGAAATTATAAATTTTGTCCGTTTCCGAACATTAAACCGCGCTTTTCTGCCCTTTGCGGGGCGGAAGCCACAGCCAAAAGGACGATACCATGGAACATGGCAACCAAACCGCGAATCCCAAGCATGTTGAGGGGCGGCCTCCCGATTCCGCCGTTGAGGTCATCGAGGTTCTCGAAATCGAGGTCGAAATCGAGATCGAGGACCGTGAAGAGGCGATGGGCTTTTCAGTCGTGCTCGACGAACGCTTCCACGAGACGGTTCGTGCCCGCATCGGCGTGACCGAAGACATGCACCTCTTCGAACATGGCCACGACAAGCCGCTTCCTTGCCCGCCGCATGGACGCAAGGCCATTCGTCTGGTGGGTCACCGCTGCCCGGTCGTCACGCTTCAGGTCCGCTACGAGCATCGCACGATCGAGCATCGTTTCGCTCCGTCGGAGACGGTCTTCAAAGCCTTGCAGTGGGCCGTCGGCAAGAAGGGCTTCGGCCTCGACCCTGTGGCTGCGGCGAAGGCCAACCTGATCTTGCCGGGTGCCGATGCGCCGCTTCCCCGTGAGGATGCGCTGGGCAAGTTCGTCAAACCCGGCCACTGCACGCTGATCGTTGATCTTACGCTGAAGGATTTCAGCAATGGCTGATGCTCTATCAGCCGCGCAACAGACGCTGGATGCGCATCTTCGGTCGGTGCGCTTCCTTGCCGGCGTCGAACAAGGGCGCTGGCGGATCGTGCGCTATGCATTCCCGAAGCTGGAAGTGAATATCACCGGCTTCGATCCGCCAACGGGTCATAGCGTGACCTTCGGCTTTCAATTGGTTTGCGACAATTTCCCGGCCGCGGGCCCGTTTATCCAGCACTGGGACCATGCGGAAGGCAAACGTCCTGCGCCGCTCGCGGCGAGCGCCGACAGCGTCGTCGATGCGCTGAAGCAGTGGAGCGATCAGGGGCCCGGAACCTACGGCGGCATATACCGTCCATGGCAGCGCCTTGCAGCTTTGCACAACGGCTGGGCCTCGAAACGTCCGGACCTCGTGTGGCGCCGGGATCGGCATATCACTTTCATCATGGAGCGCTTGTATGAGCTCGTTTCTGAACACGCTGCTTGGCTGGGCCAGGCTCGCGCCGCCTAGAATTATCTGCGCGCGACGCATTTGGGAGCCGGGTGTGCGCGAGCTAGCACGCCGCACACTCGATGAAACCCGCGAGAGCGGCGCTTATCTGCTCGGCCGCACGTCGAAAAACGGCACGCACGAGATACTTGAATTCGTATTTTATGATGATGTTGATCCGAAGGCGCTCGCGACCGGCATCGTAACCATTCGTGAAACGGCGTTACCGCGCCTTTGGGAAATCTGCCGGGCGAGGGGTTACGGCGTTGTCGCAGATGTGCACGTGCACCCGTCCGGATACGGGCAAAGTGCGTCCGATCGCGCGGGACCCGTCATGCCTCGCCCCGGCCACATCGCGTTCATCTTGCCAAATTTCGCTAAGGGCAACCCTAAGCCCGGCGGAATCGGAATGTACGAGTTCTTGGGCAACGGCCGATGGGCTGATCACAGCAAGAGCGGTAGCCGTTTCCTGAAGCTTGGGTGGTTGTGATGGCGAACCACTGGAAGCGCTCCCGCATCACCAAGGCTCTCACTGACGCGGCGCGCGCAAGTTCCTTTAAAGAGGCGGAAGCGCGTCTTGATGCTGTCCATGTTGCTGTGGTGGTGGGCGCCGATCAGGCTACGACGAGCGCCGGTCAGGCCGCAGCGTTAACTGCCATCGTCACCGCGCGCAAATGCTTTAGCCGCGTCACGCTCGTCAGTGAGGCGGATGTTCCGCTGATCGCAAAACTACCCCTGGGCACGACGCTTCACCGTGCTGCACGACGGATCGGTAGCAGGATTGCTCGAAAGCCGCCCGCAAGAACGACGCACAGGATCATCGTCGGGCACGTTGCCAATGACAATGGCTGGGCGATCCGCTGCTGGTGGGACCGATGGCTCTCAGGAACGCGTGTACACCACAATGAGGTCGGCGATTCCCGGCTGGCCCTTTCCGGTGTGTTTTCTGCTGCACTTGCTGTCCGTCAGGTCTTTGCGGGTGTACTTGCCGGCAAGGTGCTGCGCGCGAGGGATGCAACAGTCTCGCTTTGGACACCGTGGGGAGCGGCCGACCCCAGGAACGTCGGGCCCGAATGTTTCGATATACCGGACCAATTCTGGTTTCTCGGCCTTGGCCATCTCGGCCAAGGCTTCGTCTGGAACCTTTGTCTTCTCGGTTCAACACGCGGCCGCGCCGTCGTTCAGGACGATCAAACCATCGGCGAAGAAAACGAAGCAACCAGCCTTTTAGTGACGAGTGACGATATCGGAGAAAAGAAAGCGCGGATTGCGGCCATGTGGCTCGACATGGCTGGCTGGACAGCGGACATTATCGAACGACGGCATCGCGGCGATATCCAGCTTACCCCTGATGACCCGCCGTATCTCTTGAGCGGCCTCGACCGCATTGAGCCGCGCCGCGTGATGGCGGAGCACGGCTTCGATTACATGATCGACGCCGGCCTCGGACATGGCCCGCATGATTTCGAAGGCATCCAGTTACGCGTAATCCCCAAAGGCGCATCGTCTGGCGATTTGTGGAACGCTCCAGAGCATACACGCGAAGAAGCACCGTCGGATCGGCAGGAGAATGCTGCCTACAAGGATCTCGAGATGCAGATCGGCCAGTGCGGTATCGTGAGCTTCGCGGAGGCTAGCACATCGGTGCCTTTTGTAGGGGCAGCGGCGGGAGCCATCGTCATCGCTCAGGCAATTCGCCTCGCGACCCTTGAGCCGACGGCACGATTTCTTCAGATGCAGCTCAGTGCGCCCGCGATGGCGTCCGTGGCCGATTTGGTTGCCAAGCCAAGCGTGAACGTGGGAAGCACGGCTCTTCAGTTATGATTTGGCCTGGCGACGATTCTGTCTCGAGTAGCGCAAACCTGACAAGGCCTACGCGTCCGCTTTGAATGAGTCGACAGCAATATTGTGCACAATCGCAGTCGCGGGCAGCGCGTTGACCGATAAGCGACCGGCGAGATCCCGAGAGCGGGTAGGCCACGTGTTGACATGCAACTTCATGGGGAGGTTCGGAACGGGGGTTGGATTCCATATGGCGCGGCGGTGAACCAATTCACCATCAACGAACCACCTAATCTCGCAGGGGTCCCATTCGATCGCAAAGCGATGTGGGGCTTTCGAAGCATCAAACCCCAAGGGGATGGCTACGGGTGTCCCCCGGTATCCATAGTCAAACTTGGCTCCCTCTGAGCCAGGGTTATAAAACACATTAACCAGAAGTCGTGTCGGCCGATTACCTGTGATCTCAATGTCGATTTCCTGTCGCGGCGAGGCCCGGTAAAGGAAGAAGCCGGTCACCAAACCTGATACATTCGTTGCTTGCAGCGTTGCTTCGAACCGCCCGTACAGGAAGCTGTCTCGGCTCGATATCGCAGCCGCGCTGTAGTTTCGAACGCCAAGCGGCTCCTGATGCACGCCGAGCGCCAGACCGCCACCTGATCTTGCCGAGACGTTCATTGGACGAAATAATCCGAGGTTTCCTGGAAAGGTGTCGTTTCTCAAGGTCCATCGTGCGGATTGGATATCGACGAGATCATCTTCGAACTTGACCACCGATCCAAATTGCGCCGGCTCTTCCAGAAATCTCGCGTTTATCCCTTCCCAATCAGCGTGTGGTTCCGCAATCCACGGCGATCGGTCATACCGAAGTCGTTTGGTTGAACGGCTCATTGATGTGCCGGGCACAGGTGCCCGAACCTCACGCTGTCCAATATCTTGAACAAGGGGATACGGTGCGGCGGGCGGTGGTAACCTCAAGTGTTCGCAAAGCGTGCGCCAAGTGTTGGTTTCATTATGCTTCAAGCGCACAAGGTCGGCCCCTGCCAGCATCTTCACAAGATCATCACCGGCGGGTTCCTCGTCTTCGGTCACGATGAACTTTGCATGCGGATAGCGCAGCATGAGAGTCCGGACGTGCGCGTTCAACGAGCCCACATTAACATAGGCATCAAAGGTGCAGTGAGAGGCGCCGGTCATGAGTCTCTTGAATTCACATTCTGGAATGCGGTCCAAGTCGCTGCAGCAGCGATAGCCGAGCATTGAGAGCGCCATTGCGAGTGACGACAATCCAGAACCCGGAGGTCCAAAGGCGAACACCGGATAATGGCTTGGTCGCTGATGAAACAGCGCTGTAGTACTGTAATCAAGAACACCAAGCGTGCTTAGCGCTGGAAGGATTGAATAGGAATTCGTGGAAAGAAGATCGGCACGCTGGTTGACTACCGGGCGACGAAGGGCGCGCACGTCCAGCGCATGGAACTTGTGATTTATCCATAGATCGATCGGGCCTCGGCAGGGAAGAAGCCGAAGAAGCGATTGAGCCCCTTTTCGCGATAGCACGTAGCCGGACAGAAACCATAGCCCGCGCTCTGGACGAAACACGTTCTTGGAGAGCAATTCCTTTGGCGCCCCGTGGCGCGCTTCCGCGTAGGATACATATAATACATCGAAGATAGGGGCTCCCCCGTCTGCATCTTTCATCTCGCGCCACGCCTGATCGAGAACGCTCGAAAAATCTCTCGCGAACCAAACGTCGTCCTCAAGCACCAGTGCGTATGGAGCGGAGGACTGTGCGATCGCCTTCCAGACGCCAATATGTGAATGCGCGATTGCGATCTCCGCCTCACTCATCCGAATGGGCCGTACCAGATCGAAGTCGTCGGGAAATGCGTGAGGCTGCGGCTCTACGTACAACTGATCGCCGAGCGAATAGAATGGATCGATCTCAGCAATATCTGTCAGGTTACGCTGTGTGGACTGCGCATCAGTTGCCGGGAACCTATTCGACCTATGCGTCAAAGGGACACCGCTGGAGTCCACGATGCAGGCCAACTCGCGAAGGACGTCAGCCCAGCGGTTGGGTTGTCGATCCAGGTTGATTACGTATATCTGGGAAATACCCGTTTGCTGTGGGTTTGCTGGCGGCACAAACGCTAAGCATTGCCTACGCGGCAAGTATACACGGCACCGCAGGGCTAATGAATGCAAGAACAGGGAGGCGGCGCGCAGCGGCTTCGACAAATTCATTCGAGATTAGTTTTCGCCACGACGAAACCTCTGTTGATTAGACAGGCGCCAATTTCGAGCATCGTTGCGGTGGCTCAAGGGCCATCTTGAAACAGCAAATGACTCCCAATCTCGCAGCACGACGAGCTCGCCGTCCGCCTCCGCCGATTCAGCGCCACGCTCGAAGATTGATCGGGATAGATTTCCCGGTCCGGTCGTCGTCTGTATCTCGGGCAATACGCTTCCGTCGGCATCTTGGAGAAGATCGGTCGCTCGCTGGAGCGCCCGCTCGATGATCGGATGCCGTTTGCTTGCTATAAGAGGGTTGTTGTTTACGTAGAATATCCAACTAGGCTCGTATGCGCCGACAGAAAGGAACCTCGCTGTATTCACCATCGCCCCCGAAGCGACGTCGTAACATAGCGGCTGGACCTTCAGTCGGCCGTCATCGAATAGCGAGTCAATTTCCGTACTGACGCAGACGTCGTCCGCGTCGACATAAAGGCCTCCTTCAACAAACAGGTAGCACAGCCGAAAATAGTCAGCCTGCATGGCGGGATGGTAGCAGCGTTCAAATGCGTCCTCGTGCCGTGCATCCAGCGCCTCCCTGATGAACTCTCTGGCGCTGTCTTCATCGAACAAGCGGTGCGTATAGCCGCTTGTTGCCCAGCGCGCCCACGTGGCGATGCACTCCTTGATGTCCGCCGGCAATTCTCCGAGATCATGCCAAAACTGCACGATGGTTTTAGGGGGTGCTTGCTCGTACCTATCGTTGAGCGACGCCTTTGTATCGGATCGTTGGACCAGCCCTCTGATGAACTCTGAACGCTGGCGATGGTGCTCGGGACCGTCCGTCATATCTATGCGACTGGGCATGACCTATCGTGGTTGCATGGCTTGTCAAGTACACTAAAAGCTATTGTATACTCATAGTTGCACCATGGGGAAAGGGTTTGTCGCGGTGCAAAACGCTGGTTAGCGGTGACTGACTGAGCATCGATTGGGGGGCTCGCAACGCTATGAATATTCTCTCTTATAATCCTGGACACGACGGCGCGATCGCCTACCTAAAAGGGGCGGAGCTAAAGGTTTCTATCGAGGCGGAGAAGAATTCGAACTGGCGATATTCGCCGGTATCCAGTCACGATGTGTTCAGCGTCCTTGGCGAGATTGACGAGATCCCCGACGTGCTTTGTACAGGTGGATGGTGGCCGCGCGAGCACCGCGTACTTGGCCCAAATGCGCTCGCCGGATACCGCGGCGTGTCAGGTAGCGACGTCATCATCGAGCGGCGGCGCCTCATGGGCAGACCGATCCACTATTTCTCCTCGTCTCACGAGCGATCGCACGTGTTGTGTGCCTTTGGCTTGTCGAGTCTACCGAAAGGCACCCCGTGCTACGTGTTGGTGTGGGAGGGCGCAATCGGCGCGTTCTACGAGATCGATTCCGCGCTGAACATAACGCTCCTAGCCGATGTCCTGAACCAGCCGGGAAATCGCTATATCTCGCTCTACGGGTTAGCTGATCCAACATTTCCCAAGAACGCGCCGTTTTCCCGCTTCTCCGACGCGGGGAAACTCATGGCATTGACTTCGTTTTCAAAACGCAAAGTACCTTCGGCTGAAGAAGAAAAGCTGATCGACCTTCTTTTGAACCCTCCATATCTCGAAGCGAGCCTATATCAGCAACTCGAGCATTCGCCGCACTTCAATGTTGGATTGGACGATCCGGAATTCCGCAACTTCGCGGGCATTCTTAGCGACAGGATATTCGACATCTTCCATCAGTTCGCCAAATCGAACATGAAGAAAGGATTGCCGCTGTTGATTGCGGGCGGATGCGGCTTGAACTGCGACTGGAATACAAAGTGGAGAGAGACCGGCCTTTTTAGCGAGGTCTTCGTGCCACCTGTGGCGAACGACTCTGGCTCGGCGATTGGAACGGCGATCGATGCCCAATTTCATCTGACGGGTAATCCAAAGATTGATTGGAACGTCTATTCTGGCCTTGAATTCAACACGAGCGGCTCATTCGATCCTTCGATGTTTGATATTTACGAGTCAGACCATGCTGTCATTGCCGACATGCTGGCCAACGGTCTCATTCTCGGGTGGGTGAACGGCAGATATGAGATCGGCCCGAGAGCTTTGGGTAATCGCTCCATCCTTGCTGCGCCTTTCGAAGCTAGTACCAGAGTGCGGTTGAACGAAATTAAGCAGCGCGAGCAATTTCGTCCGATTGCGCCTGTTTGCTTGGAAGAAGAAGCTACGAAATGGTTTGGCTGCGATCACGCGAGCCCATACATGCTCTACACGCATCAGGTCAGAACGAATGCTCTGGCTGCGGTTACCCACGTTAACGGGACCGCCCGCATTCAGACGGTGTCAGCCACGACAAACCGCAAATTGTACGATTTGCTGGCCGCATTTAAGGCTCGTACCGGGTATGGCGTCTTGTGCAATACCTCTCTGAATTTCAAAGGCAGAGGATTCATAAACAAGCTAGACGACCTTTCGACTTATGCCATAGAGCACGATTTGGATGGCTTTGTGGTCGAGAGCAAGATTTATCTTAGGAAGTTATCAGCTTGCTATCAGGCATACACAGTGAAGCAGAGTTCATCTGCGCAAGCAGCCAATGCCTAACGAGTGCCGGAGCGCCAGCGAAGGCCCCCTGAAAGAGGCACCCGATTTCGGGACAGTGATAGCGACGCCGGCATGAAATGACGGCGGGGCCCGAAAGCGAGTGCAGTCGGGAGAGCGGTTAACAAGGGACCCGGTTGATGGGCAGTGATAGCGGTGCACCTATTCACTAAGCATTCGCAAGAGGAGGGGCCGATGGCGACACCGAAGAAGAAGAAGACCGCGCGTGGACGTAAGCAGGACCGGGCCCGGGTGGCCAAGGGTCAGGACTACGAAGTGCGATATGAAGCCAAGAAGACCGGGCGCTCGGCCTCGGCGGTGAAGAAGGTTGTCAAGAAGGTTGGCAATTCCCGCAAGCGCGTCGAGAAAAGGCTGGGCCGCTGATATGGAAAGCTGGGCTAGCGTTGAGGCTCAGCACCAGCCCTTCTAATCTGGAGGGCACTCCGGGCAGGTATCACCGATCGAGTTCAGCACGTCGCGAACCTCGGCCAAGGCTGCGTCGGGGGAGAGGCCTGCCGGCGGGTCTCGGCGGGCGATATCGAAGGCCCGCTCCCGTGCATGCGGATCGGCGCGGTCTTGCATCCAACCGTGCTCCTCGCACTCTCGGATGGCGCCGGCTTCGTTCAGCACGTTGATCGCCCAACCGCGCAGGGTGCGGATCGCCGGCCGTCTCTGCTTGGTCATCAGCATTGATAGGTTCTCCCACGCTGAGACGAATCGTTTAGTCCCGCAGACGTTCCCCATCGCTAACACACGACTGGGATTCGGGATCGTGGGATCTCGTGGTTTTTCGAAGGCCGAATTTTTCCGCCCGGCCAGATGCGAGGGTGGGCAAGAACGAACTGAAGAAACCATTTTTCCGATACCTCAGACGTCCGAGCTCAAGTGGTTGCTCCTTGTCCGTTTAGCGCGTGCGGCGGTCGCCGCACCGGGCTCTCGTGAACCGAGCCGCGCAGCGTCTCGGCCTTGCGGCTTCGATCCCTCGCGCACGAGCAGATCACGCCCTCCGGGGCAGAAACGAAAAACCGGACCTTTATGCAGCAGCCACCTGCACAAAGGTCCGGCCTTATCTCAGCTTGCCGCGATACCGAACGGCTGCAAAGGACGCTTCATATCCTTTGGGAAGGTCTCGCTTTTTATCCGGGTTACGACCCGAAGGTGGCAATAGATCGGTAGCCGATATGACTACTTCTTTTTCTTTGAAGTCTTCTTTGCCACCTTCTTGGTAGCTACCTTCGCGGTCTTCTTTGCCTTCTTCGCTTTCTTGGCCATGTCGTCCTCTGTAAGAATTGGCTCTCAGTGAACATGCCCACGCCGTGCATAGACATGCACACGAGTGAGACGATATCACAAAAGCAAAATTGATACCAAGCAGACGTGAATCCGCATTGAGTCACTCGCCGGAGGCACTCGCCCTCGGGCCCGCCATTGCAAGCCGGCGTCGCTATCACTGCCCTTCGGGTCGGGTGTCTTCTTAACCGGTCTCGCGACTGCACTCGGTCCCGGGTCCCTCCGCTACGCGTCGGCGCTATGCTGACCCTCCTGCGGGTGCCTCTTCCGCGTCCGCGGGTGGTCTTTGCTGTCGCTCCGCCCACAGGCCTCTCTTCCATATTGTGAGACTCTGTGAAAATGTCGGGCGGTTCTCGTATCATTGCCTGCATCACGTTCGCTCAGGTTTTGGCGCGTGCGGCCAGGGCCGCACCGGGCTCTCGTGAACCGAGCCGCGCAGCGTCTCGGCCTTGCGGCTTCGATCCCTCGCGCTGGAGCTTTGGTGCTCCTCGCCGGGGGCACTCGGGAAAGGGGCTCGCCTGCGGCGATCGCTATCACTGCCCCGTTCCCGGGTGCCGCTATTGAACCGGTCTCGTCGCTGCACTCGGACCCGCGTGCCC
>Ga0214544_1007154_pt1 | contig 19865 bp, 12 predicted proteins | sample CNSS3metaG_FD_160074 | JGI IMG/M metagenome (GOLD analysis project Ga0214544, IMG submission 160074) | Root nodule microbial communities from cowpea collected in UCLA plant growth center, Los Angeles, California, USA - CNSS3 | ecosystem: Host-associated > Plants > Roots > Nodule | place: USA... | reverse complement strand
TATAAATAAAAAATATATATATATATATATATATATATATATATATATATATATATATATATATATATATATATATATATATATATACAAACACACCAAAGGAATTTCATCCTTTGATTCCATACCACATGGCCACCACCATGTTGCTCGTGATCTACATCTTCTGATGATTACCTCAAGATGTCTTGCTGCGACACCTACAAGCCACAAATTGTAGAACATGTGCGGGAAACCAACTACGAACCATACTCGGTAACGCTAGGTGGAGTTCCCAATACGAACATAGTTCATAATGTCTTAAGACTACCAAACTCGTCAGCCACATACTGAGGAGGGCAATCTATCTAGACCCATTTGTACGAGCCACAACTCACACACTCACATCGGCAATACTCGCCAACCCAAGCTACAACTCAAGAGTTCCTCTGGATCATCTGCCATCCCGAGCCACAACTCAAGAGATGTCATTCTGAGCCACAACTCAAGGAATGCCATATCTTTAACCCCTATCCCGAGCCACAACTCAAGGGATACGTTCCGAGCGACAACTCAAGGAACATTCAGCAAGCCGGCCTTTAAGGTATCACCAAAGCCTTGTAGACCATGCACATCCAAAGCACCCAAATCACAAGCCTCTGCATTATCGTCTTGCACTGCTCTAGAGCCACCAGGAAAAATACGCTTCGAGACCGCTTGGCGGGGGACACATGCCTTCAGGCGCCAAGTGCCTCTGATGCCTCTGACTTTCAAGTATCGCCTGGCGAGATGACCCTCACCACCAGGTGCCACGTGTTCCAATAGCAACTAGTTTTGTAGCTATCGTTTGGCGGCTCCAAACCCTCCGTCAGGCGCTACACCAATGTACTATATTCGTGTAAGTACCACAACATGGTTTCAACCTCTATTACTCAAAACAATCTTCTGTACCAATGTACTATATTCATATACATGTATGGATATTTACAACTCTAAACCATGTCATTTCAGCAATTAGCCACAAGGTTATTCCATTCGAAGAGACTCTATGATGTGACCCCAATAAGGCTTAATGCATTGGGCCAACGCCTAGGCCAATTCCTTTTAATTTCTTTTATTTTTAATTAAATAAAACTTGTTCTAATTGGGTTTGTTTGCTAAATACAGGCTTTTATTTCCAAGTTGCCATTGATATTGGGCTTATGGCCCAATTCACCACACCAATGTGTGTCCATATTGAAGATAGGTGCGTCTAGGGTTCTTGCTCGCCCAACTTTCTTCCAACCTTCACGCATCCAAATTCCTTCCAACGTCTGCAGCCAACATTACTTTGCATCACACGGACCCCACACACACCGCGCCATCCCTATTTTATCTTCTCTAGTAAGGGTTCATGGGTTTTCCACTTGAGTCTTTTTTCCTCTTGGAGCGTTAGGGTTCAAACCCGTAGGGTTTCTTTCTTCAATCACAAAGTCTGCCCCTTAGCCCTGTTAGGATTCATGGTTCGCGTCCTTCCTCAATTCACGACAGTCTTGCCGTTAGTTAGTTTACCTTTTCTGTTTTCTCACGGCTGCCATTCGAACTATAAAATGGTAAGCCATACTTTGTATCAAAACAACTTTGATGAATGTTAGTTCGGTTGAGATTACTCAACCATTCGTCTTAGCTCCCCTTTCCCTTTAGATGAGGATTTCTCCTCCTAGGGTTCCAAATACAGTGTGTGTATGAGTTCAGTGTGAGAACGAGAGCAAATCCAACCATTCGAGAGTCTTCCGCTGCAATTCTAGTCGTTTCCACCGAACAAACGACTGCCGAAGGCCGTCTTTGTCGAACGAAGTACATTTCCGTCGATCAACGGCGTCGATGGCTCATCACTCTAAGACATTCGGGTAACATCCATGTGTTTCCCCCAAACCAGTACATATATTTTCTGTTATGGTCTTGACAACACTTTAACTTCATATTATCTATTATAACTCACTGTATTACCCATTAACATTCCATAAACTCCTTTATACACACATAAGATCATCTTGCTTACAAGGTAAAACTATGAACATTATCGTCCTACTTATGATCACCTTAGACTAGCCACTGCATCATTTTATAACTTAACCCCAACCTTAATTATAAGACTAATTTACACTCAATTTGCAATTCCTCTCCAATTCCTTTAATTATACTTTCTCTCCAACATCCGAGGTATCTATAATAACACTTTCCCAAATTTTGCATCTATATCATTCAAACCTACAACTGTTCCACTCGTGCCCATTCCGCACAGAACGCCCCACTATTCTGAGTCACACAATGTCGCCTGGCGATGGATTACATCCCGCCAGGTGACACTTTAGTTTCTAGAAATCCAGATTCTGGTGTACCTGCTGAAATCCTTCCCTAATCCCAAAATGCACCCTTTGGTCTAACTCCACCATCAAATTATGCAATTATACTATCAAAAGGTCTAATTATCAATTTACATGCAGACATTCCTACATCATTTTAATCTCATAACATCCATATTCCCAATTTTTCCAACTCTAAAACCTATTTGTAGGAATTGATTCAATTCACCACATAATTCAACCATTAATAATATACTATAACTACATTATCATGAAAAGAGTCATTCTCTCCAATCAAAATATCCCAGAACAAGAAGAAGAACCCAAATCGAGCCAATCCCGCTCGTGTCGCCTGACAGTTGTTCCTCACTGTCGGGTCGGGCATACAAAACCTTGAAATCTGGGTGATCAGACTTGTGTCGCTTGGTGCCCCGTTTCATGTCGCCAGGCGGTTCCTCATATAAATCCAGAATTGTACAGAAAAGGGATGAGTTGCCTAGGGGCTTCGAAGGCCCGCCAGGCAGTTTCTGGAAATTTTCCAGAAACTTGCAAAAATTTAATACAACGGTACAAAATGATTATCAACAATTCATGAAGTGTACAAAATTACTATAAATATAGTCATATTTTGAGTTCAACTCCCCTAACCTGGATATCCTTGCTAAAACTTGAAGATTCTTGGCTTATTCCTTGATAAAAATGGCCTCCTAGTGCTTCCCCACTTTAGCTCTCCTTCTCACTCAGTTACCACAGTTCAGACTCTAAAATTTTCTCTCCTCACTCTACAATGGCAGACTCAGAAACCTTTCTTCTCTCCTCTAATTGGCTTTTTAATTAGGTCTTAATGGTGGTTAATGGCCAAAAACGAAAAAGAAGTTTAATGGTGATTGTAATTGCCATTCAAGGATCTTTATGAGTTATTTTTCAGCCCCCCTTCTCCTTTGTCAGATGGGGTTTCTCTGCCCTTTAACATTCATGCCAAAGAGAATTTTGGCAAAAAGAAAGTTTAATTTGGGTCTACAAAGGTTCAAACTCATAACCATGCAATTCATAAAGTTAAAGCACAACCATTCATTCAATTCATGTTTCGTAATAATTCCTATAAATTTAGGATTATATTATCACTCACCACGCTCAATTATAGTATTAAAATAATGCATAATTAAAATAACACACAATTAACACACATAGGACTCAAACCCAAGTCCTCTCGTTTTCCACGTCATATCAATCAACATTTAATGCCATAAAGGCTCCCACTACCCGCATTTCTTAATTAATTAATTATTTAATTAATTAAATTTCGTGGATCTTACCCATTAGTTTTAGGTAAGGATGTTATTTTCTTTTTATCTAGCTTATAGGTGATTTGTTTGTCCTAGTCTACCCATGTATATACTAGTCTTGGGAACTTTAGTACACTTTGGTTATAATGTTGTTGAATAATGTTTTGTTATCATATATTTGTTTGGTTAATAGTTATGTGTATCTTAACCTTCCAAATTAATCTGAAACAATACATATATTAGGATTGGTAAGGTTGTTCGGTTAATTGCAGCATTGGTACTACTATTGATGGAGATCAGACTTTGCTTTGGATTTTGGGGATTCATAGTTGTTAAAATGACTGATTTTTATTTTCTTTTTGGCGTTACTTTTGGGGTCATATGTTTAAGATGGATCCAATTATGCGGATAGTTGATTGCACCTTTTTACTTTAATGCCAAAACTTTATAAGGGTTTTCTACATATTTTGCAAGGAAAGATAAGTCAAGCATTAAATGCATTCCATTTTTTGTTGATGGATTTATCAAATATCCTTTGGGAAAGTTGTGAGTGCAGAGGTAAGGAATATTTTTGAGTTATTACCCGAAGTGAGAAAAGCTTCTCCATTACTTCTAATTACTTACTACTATATGGAATATTTTAAGAAAACATGTGTTGATACTTGATGTATATAGTTATACATTTCTTGTAATATGTGAATGTTCTCATTTCATTATACTAGCATTTTAGGAATACCGTTTCTATGTTGCAAAATAAGCGAATTTAAAATAGCAACCAAATTAAGATAAAGTAAAGCCATTGTTAATTTATGGATGCTATTGATGTTGTAGTATTATTTCAAAATTTGCAACATGAAATCTAAAACTATTCATCAAAGTGTTAATGGGAATTTTGATGTTGGTAATTTAATTTATATTACTTTTCAATCTTTTCTTAGGTTCATACTACTTATACTAATTTATATTATTTGCTAATTATTTGTTCTTGATTTTAAGATGAAGATAATGAAAATGCTAAAAAAGAAGAGGAAATTGTTCTAGAGTTTTCAATCCATGACTCCAATGTCCTTCATGTAAAATCGTTTTAGGTAAGGATGTTATTTTTGTGTCTATCTATCTTATATGTGATTTGTTTTTCCTTATCTACCCATGTATATACTTGTCCGAGGAACTTGAATAGATTTTGGTTATAATTTTGTTGAGTAATGTTTTGTTATCACATATCTGTTTTGTTAATTGCTATTTGTATCTTAACCTTCCAAATTAATCTGAAACAATACATATATGAGGATTGGTAAGTTGTTTCGGTTAATTGCAACATTAGTAGATCGAACTTTGTTTTAGATTTTGGCGATTCATAGTTGTTAAAACAACTGATTTTTATTTTCTTTTTGGCATTACTTTTTGGGTCATATGTTTAAGATAGATCAAATTATGTGGGTAGTTGATTACACCTTTTTTACTTTAATGTCAGAACTTTATGAGTCATTTGTATATATTTTGGTCAAAATTTTACCTCATTCTTAAATAGTAGTTATGTTCAAGAAATTTAATAATACGAATAGTAATGCAGATCAAAGAAGTGAAGTAGATCAAAACGTCACCTCATTCAAATTAATTTGTAGGGTTTTTTTAAACCTCTACTGTTAGATTTTCCACAACTTTTTTTCGGAGGTTTTTGGCAACACTTGGTATCCGAGTTATATTGTGGAGGTTTTTTTGTGTAGGGTTTTAACTTCTTCTATTGGTGACTATAATTTTATGGAGGTTTGAAACCTCCTTTATTTCCAACTATTTTATTATAGAGATTTAAAACCTTCATTTTTCAACTTTTTTTTTGTGGGGTTTAATACCCTCCTCAATTTGGCGATTATATTGTAGAGGTTTTAACGTCCCTCATTTGTAATATTTATTTTTTGAGTTTACTACTTTATTTTGCTTGCGTTATTGCTAATTAGAAATTAGAAATACAATAATTTGTTAGTAACTAGAAATACATGACAATGTATGTCATCATTGAGGTACTTATATATTTGTGTCAACTATATTTATTTGTAAAATTTGTTTAAATACTTTAATTGTAAGAAAAGACATGACAAACTTTTTCCAAAATGTTCAAATATATATCATTAAAACATTTCATTCTCAAAATCATCATAATAACACAAGAGTAATTTAAACTGAAACATAATTACAACTTAATCTATAATAACTCAAAATCCAAATAGACTAAAGTGATTCCTTCAGCTAATCTATCATCAACACAACTATCTCCAACCAAGCAAGCCAAAAGTCATTCCTTCAGTTAATTCAATCTTGAGAATCCATTTAAAATCCAATCATTCAACTTTTTTTTGTAGATGACAACTTAAATTTTGGTGCTAGATATGGTAGTTATAAGTTTCAATGAATCATTCTAGGTCAAAGGATTGCAATATCTATTCAACAGCACACAAGAATGTATTTAATATATTGCATAAAGAAAAAAAATATAGAAAAAAACTTTTAAAATAGAAACTGACAAATGCTTTGAATACATGCTTACACATTGTCATTTCACACATACAACATTTTGGATTATCCGATTTTAGGCATCATACAATAAACCCATAACAGAAAAAGTACAAAGACTAAAACCATGATACTAATACGTACCCAAGGACCAAATATCTCATTTAGAACCATAATGTATATTACCAAAGACCTCAGGGCACATGTAGCTAGGAGTTCCCACAACCTATTTTACAAGACAACCTCTGGTTGATTATGACAAGTGTTAAATTTACAATAACCAAATCAAATTAAAAGGTTTCACTAGTCTTACGGAGGAAGCGAGATCATCAAACGTCAACATTTTGGAAAGTCGAAGATCACATGCATGGTCCTTGATAACGAGTGAACAAAATTTCAATCATCTAAGCCTTAGTTAAAGGAAATGTACAATATCTTATCGAGTCGTATGTCATGATCTTTTGTCAAGAAAATATTTTGTACTGCACCTAGGCAGACCAAGAAAACCGCACGACCAAGTGCGTCTACACATAACCCCACAAATGAAATTATCAAGTAAGTAACTAGTCAAACGAAAACACATAGTGGCCCAAGCCGCCCTACTTCAAAAGATAAGACATAATTTGTTGATAACACCAAACTTAGAATGTTGCAGACAAGACCCCTGGACCAACAAACACTAACTCGGGGCCTAGGCTTAGCCTAGACCTATCTAGGACCCAAACAATGGCCCAACCCATAAGAAGGGCAGGTATAATTAATGACTCTGTAAATACACGTGGACCCCAACAATAAAAAGTACGCTTTCATTAATCCCTTGATCAAAGATTTGACTTTTTGAGAGCCCTTTTGCTGACTTGATCGTCGAAGTCTTCTCTACAGGTAACCCCTCAAGGGTCCAAACTGCATGCACCAGCAGATGGCATATGCAAGCCGAGAAGGAGCCAACTTGAGAGGTTGAAGATTGAGGTAAGGTGATATTTGTGTCCCTAACATCTCTTATTTGTTTCCGCATGAACATATTTGAACACTAATGGAATCATGTGATTTCTTATTAGTATATACCTTAGTACAAATTAGATAGAAATAACTTTTATGATATTGTATTACTATATACAAAGGGAAGACAGTCATTAACATCACCGTGAAGAATGTAGTTCATGTGCAAGCATTCAAGAGCCATAAGAAGTTGAACGAGCCACTTACAAAGTTTCTACAAACAAATGGTCGTTTTTAAATTTTAAATGCTCCAATTTAAAATAGTTAAGAATAGAACTACAAAATGTATGCTAGAGGTTAGAGAAATGAGACTTACATGTCTCTTCTCTCACAAAAACCTATAATAATGCAGACATAGCAACCTTGAGAAGGAAGGAGACAAAATAGATCAAAGTACATATAACAAACTCATATATTTATAATGCATACACCAAGAAATTTCCTAGCAATCCTAAAATACAATCTTATTTTATGCAAGCAACAAGTAGAAACAATTATTCTAATTAATTGAAGAGAGCTAAAACTAAGAAGCAAAATACCTTTTCTACCCATGAATCTTTGTAGTCCAGAATGAATTGGTTTCTTAATTTAGAGATGCGCTCCATCTATATAGACCAAAAGACATAAATGCTGCTACTTTGACTATTAGGGCTTGAAACTTGTCTTAAGGCCCATTAGAAAATGACCATTCTATAGAACAAGAAACCAAATAATGAAACATGTATTGGAGTTAGAAATAATCTATGAGATAAACAAAATTGTTGGTGTTACTTGTTTAGTTCAGTTTTCTGTTTTCCCTTTCTGTTAATCAGTTTCTATTACATAACTCTATAAAGTTGTTCCAACCTTCGCCTCCATCAGCCAAACCACACCACCAGATCACATTATTAATCCGACCAAGCCTCTCTATCTCGACCTTGGTGAGAGTCCGGTGCTTGTTCTTGTTTCGCCCCCATGTACAGAAAATAATTTTCACCAATGGCAACGAGAAATGTTGTTTGCCTTAGAAACGAAGAACAAGCATCAATTTATCCTCGGAACCCTTCCCTTTCCTTCAATCATGAATACCCTGTATGATGCCTGGCGACGGTGTAATCGAATGGTGATGTCGTGGATAACACGTTCTTCGTCCAAATATCAAACAGTCTGTGATGTGGATGGATCATGCCTTCGACATATGGAGAGACTTGAAAGAACACTTTTCTTATGCCAACAAATTTCGCACAACCGATCTTAAAGACCAAATCCAGCCTTGCAAACAAGGTGATTCCAGTATTTCTGAGCACTATACTCGATTAAAAATTTTCTAGAAAGAGTTGGAATTATATCATTGTGTTCTCTTCTGTACATGGCCCGCAACTTGTTCTTGCGGTATTCTTTCTCAACTGCAGAAAGAACAAGAAGGTGATTATTCTTCGTGGATTAAATGATTAATATCCTCATGCACCGGCCGACGAGCGATGACGAAGATGATAAAGATGAGCTAACCAGAACACCTATATTTGATGAACTCACTAAAACGCCAAGTTTGATGATGAGATCGACCGAGCATTGATGAAGTCGAAAAACAAAAGCGAAAAGGTTTCATGAAGTCACGCTTAGGTTTGGGAAATTTGAGGAAAACATAGAGGGAGCGTAAAACCTTAGCAGGGAAAAGCTAAAAAAAAATGAGGGGAAAAGTGAAGATATAGGTACTTTATTTTATTATAATTGTCAAAAAATTATTTGAACATCTGAATACTTAAAAATTGAAAAACAAATTATTTTTTATTTTTTACACGAGTTAGTAAGCTAACTCACCGATCCATGGTGGGTTGAGCTGGGTTATAAAAATTCTAACTCACCATAAAGTGAGCCGGTTGGGCTCACTCATTTTTAACCCGGCCCGTGGTGAGCCAATTCGTGTGAATTGGGTTGCCTTACTTTAACATGTCTAGTTATAGTGTGTCTAGATGTGTAAATTTAGAAAATGGTCCATGGCCCAGCCCTAGCCCACTCTTTGTTAATCACCCCTTCGGGGGGTGCCCCAAATAAGGAGGCCAAGAAAAATCCCAGCCCCAAAGCCCCCTCTCAAATGGGTTATGGTTAGGTCCAAGGTGGGTTTTGCCCACTAAAATACTTTAACTCACTTTTGAAAACAATATTTTGAGTTTGATTCAAAGATTGAGTCTAGTTGTCTTGGACCGGCCCAAAATTGAAGGTCGAGATTGGATGACCAAGCCTCCCCGGGCCCACGATTGAGATGTTTGGCCTAGGCCCACGGTTCATAAGGACCAGGTCAGGCCGACAGCCAAGTTAGGCTAACCTCATGTTGACGAATGAGATAGGTCCGCCGAGCCCATGGCCGAGATAGGCAAGCTTCGGCCAATGATTGAGATGGGCACCCCTAGTCTGATGGTCGAGATGGGCCAACTGTAGCCTACGACCCAAACAAGCCGACCCGTGTCCACAATCAAGAATAGCCGGCCTAGGCCTACGATCGAAACATGTCACCCCACTTTGATGGATGTGATGGGTTGGCTTGTCTTGACAGGCCAAATGGATCGGGTTAAGACCACAAATGAGAAGGGTGGGGTTGGATTGACGATCATGACGAGTCGACTTGGTCCAATTGGCAAGAAGGGCCTACGACCGACCCGACAATATAGACGAGCTAGCTTTTGCCCATGGACGAGACAAGCCAGCTTGGGTGAACAATCGAGAAGGGACGACCTGGGCCGATAACAAAGAGTGGTTGACATGTGTTGACAATTGAGGTCGGCCTACTCGTACCGACGACCAAGACCAATCGATATGGGAAGGCAACCAAGAATGGCTAGCTCGAGCCGACAACCGAAATGGGAAGCTTAAGCCCATAACTAAGACAGGTCAGATCGGGTCGACGACCAAGACATACCAACCTAGGTGAAAATACGAGACAAGTTAGCCCAGGCGGACAACTAAAATGGTTCAGCCTAGGTTGATGTCTGTAAGATCCGAGTAATTTAAATAATTAAATAAATAATTATTTAATAAATGTGGGTAGTGAGAGCCTTTATGGCATTTAATGCTAACTTGTGTGACATGGAAAAGTACTAGCTTAAATGGTTGAGAGTACTTGATGGTGTGAGAGGACTTAGGTTCGATTCTAGTGTATGCCAATTGTGTGATTATTTTGTTGGTATTGTTTTATTATATGCTTAATCATGTTGGGTAATTAGGAATTTTTAGATGTATGAGAATTATCATGAAACATGAATTGGTTGAATGGTTGTGCATTGGCTTGGTAATTGAGACTTTACTTTGATTTTATTTAGAAACTTTCATGTGATTGAATGAGTTTTTACTAATAATTGAGACTTTACCTTGATTAAAGGTATTTACTCTAACTAAAATTAATTGAGACTTTACTTTGATTAATTAAGCTTTTTATTTGGTCAGGAGATAAAAGAATTGACATGATTAGGCATAGTAAAATTTGATTGAGACTGTACTTTGGTTAAAAGTGAGAATGCCAACAAATTAATTGAGACTTTACATTGATTAATTTGTAAATCTACAACAATAATTAATTGAGCAGTAATCTCTAGATAACCGATGATGAATCTATTTTGAAAAAGCAATGGAATCAATCTATTTTCTTTATTATTGTTTTTATCTCTTTTTATCTTTTCTATTTCTTTCTTGTTTTTCTTAATCCTCCTATATTTTTATTATTTTATTTGACTAACTCTTTTGTATAGATTTTATAAGAACTAGTTTGTAAAAAATCAATTTCGTGTTCGTTGGGAGAAGACTTTGGGTTACATGTGAGGTTGCCGCTAGATGACTTCACTATGGGGGTACTTCGTCAGCTCAACGTGGCGCCTACTCAGCTACATCCGAACAGTTGGGCATACTTGCAGGCCTTTCGTGTTTTGTGCCAGTCACTGTATTTGCGGCCTTCTCCTCATACGTTTCTATATTTTTATGACACGAGACCCCGACAACCGACTACCTAGTCATCCTTGGTGAGTCAGCCGAGCATTAGCAGACTGGACGCATTTTCACAGTCATTCAAGCACTTCAAGGATGGTTATTTCAAGGTTATGGTGAAGGAGGGGGCAAGTCACATTTTCTTAATGCAGGTGGGAGTACAAAATTCCCTTTTAGTTGGACGGGTAGCCCTTCTCGGTATAAGGATATGGGTACCGATCAGTTGTCGATGGCGGATAGGGAAGTGGTGGAGGTCCTGATGAAGTTTACTGATAAACTGCCCACTAAGGGCTTAGTTAGGGTTTATAATTCGGTTCACCCGATTATTGATATTGAAGGTATCTGTTTATGACTTAAACTGTCTTGATGTTTCTAAGTTAAACTAATTGGAACTTGGTGTACTTGTGCAGGACACATGGCTCAAGCTGGAAAGAAGAACTTGACGTTTTTTCAAACACTAAGGAAGGAGAAGGCTGTGAAGTCAAAAGCAGCTGGGAACACTAAGGTCCCAAATTTACAAGAGTCGTTGGTTGAGGTGCACGTACATGGCGACACCAAGAGGAAGGTCGAGTTACCGGCTAGGCTTGGTAAGGGCAAGGATGTGAAAAAGGTGAGCACGGCTTTGCTTGGGCAAGGGTCATCGAGTGGGGCTAAAGGACCGGAAGCCGGTCTGATAGAGTTGCCAGAGACGGCCGTTAGGAAGGTCATTGCGATCAACCTGCTAGAGACAGTGATTAATTCTATTGACAGTATGGAGCCGGACCACCTGGTGAGGACAATGGTGGAGTTTGGTAGCAAGGTGCTAATTTGAGTCGCCGGGAGGTGAAGGAGGGGAACCGAGAAAAGGTGGAGGAGTTGCAGGAAAAAGTTGACAAGTTCGCGGAGGAAAGGGATACATGGAAAAAGGAGAGGCAAGGTTGGGAGGAAGAAAAGAAGAGGTTGGGAACCTTGAAGGTTCGCTGTCTGGATTTGGAGACTAAACTTAACGGGAGGATAGCGGACCTGGAGGCGGATTATGATGAATTGAAGGAAAAGTATGAAGGCGTGGAGGTGGAGCTCGAAGACTTGAAAGGTTGTATTATTCAAGAGCACATCAACGGGTTCCAGAAAGGGGTAAGGCAGGCGGCCTTTTTCTGTCAGGATATTGATGCGGCCGATCCAAGATTTGACGTGAACAAGGATGTGGTGGACGACAAGCTTGTTAATAAGGTCGAGAGCAGCCCCGAGGAGGAGGCAGGAAGGGATCAGCGGAGGAGGACGGGGATGCGGGAGATGCCGTTGAGGGTGATGACAACAAGGCGGCTTAGGACATTTATTGTTTATAATGTTTGTGGGACGCCATTTAATAATCCGTACACTATTTTACATTGCTTTTTATATGATGAATGCTTTGTGTATGCTATGTTGTTTATTTGATGCCGATAACTTGTGTGATAGTGGCGCGTTAGTGGTATGTTATAATTGTGAGTGGGTGTTTGATGTATGTGATGTTTGGCGAATGTGATTTTTTATTGAGGGTATTCGACCTAGGCCGTTTACTTGTGGTAAGGGTGGGAATTTAAATGAATTAACATTAATTTAAGGGTGTTTGACCTATGCTGCTTACTTGTGGTAAAGGTGGGGAACTTAAACGAATCAAGTTAATGGTGTTCGACCCAGGCCGCTTACTTGTGGTAAGAGTGAGGAACTTAAACGAATCAAGTTAAGGGTGTTCGACCTAGGCCACTTACTTGTGGTAAGGGTGGGAAACTTAAACAAATCAAGTTAAGGGTGTTCGACCTAGGCCGCTTACTTGTGGTAAGGGTGAGGCACTTAAACGAATCAAGTTAAGGGTGTTCGACCCAAGCTGCTTACTTGTGGTAAGGGTGGGGAACTTAAATGAATCAAGTTAAGGGTGTTCGACCCAGGCTGCTTACTTGTGGTAAGGGTGGGGAACTTAAACGAATCAAGTTAAGGGTGTTCGACCAAAGCCGCTTACTTGTGGTAAGGGTGGGGAACTTAAACGAATCAAGTTAAGGGTATTCGACCCAGGCCGCTTACTTGTGGTAAGGGTGGGGAACTTTAAAACGTGTTAAAAGTAAGGTAAGGAGTAGTCGTGGTGTTCAGAACCCTTTGTTTATTCATGAAATTTTGGGGTGCCTCGTTAAAACCTCCTCGGTCAAAACCCTCCTTAGGGAAAAAAGACCAGGTGAGGGAAAAGAGTACACCCAGGGTTACAAGATTCGCTACAAAGCATATCTTTAACTAAAGTAAAACTTGAGATGGGATACATTCCATGTATTGGATATGTCTTCCCTTAATAATTGTCAAGCCTATATGCTCCTCCTCCAGCGTCTTCACGTATTCGCTAAGGGCCTTCCCAATTGGCGGAGAACTTGCCATCCTTCTTTCTTGCACTGCTGGCCATTCTCCAAACTAAGTCTTCGTTTGCGAACGATCTCGGGTGTAGGTTCGTATTGTACTTTCTGGCCGCTCGCTGTTTGGTGGCTAAGTTATGTATTTGGGCTTTTTCTCTTAACTCGGGTAGGAGGTTAAGGTGGGTGCTCATGTTTTGATGATTTTGGTCGGGGTCGTATAGTTCTCGGCATAGAGATGGTTCGCTAATTTCAACGGGTATCATGGCATTTGCATCATATACTAGGCTAAACTGAGATTCGTTCATTGCTGATTGGGGGGGTACACCTATAGGCCCATATAGTTCCACTAATTCTTCTGGCCATCGGCCCTTGGCGCTGTCCAACCGCTTACGTAGTTCCACCAGTATAACTTTGTTTACTGCCTCGGCCTGTCCATTGGTTTATAGGTGTTCGTCGGAGCTGGTTACATGTTTAATACCTAGGCCGATATAGAATTTAGCGAGTTCTTTGTCTATAAACTGTCGGCCATTGTCGGTTATGATTGTTTGTGGGACGCCATATCGACATATAATATCCTTCCAAACTAATTGTTGTACTTGTTGGGCTATAATAGTTGCTAGTGGTTTGGCCTTTATCCATTTGGTGAAGTAGTTGACGACTACTATTAAGAACTTTACTTGCCCTTTGCTGGGGGAGAAGGGGCAAAGGATGTCCATTCCCCACTTTGTGAAGGGCCACGGGGATAGTATAGAGTGAAGCTGCTCTTGTTTCTAGTGCATAAGGTTGCCATGCTTCTGGCATGGTATGCATTTTTTGACAAAGTCTTGACAGTCGGCCTCCATGGTTGGCCAGAAGTAACCGGCGCAAAGGATTCAAGTGGTCATGGTGCGTGTGCCGGATTGATAGCCGCATATGCCCTCATGTAATTCTATAATGATGTACTGAGCTTGATCTGTCGTGACACATTTGAGAAGTGGCTGGCCGTATTCGCATTTGTAAAGGTCATCGCCTATCATTGTTTACCTAGCGGCTTTAGTTATCCAAATTATGTCGGCGTTAGGTGGAGGGTTACCGGTTTAGAGGTACTGGATGTAGGGAGTTGTCCAATTGTCGACTTGGTGTTGGGTTTAGTTATGGCAATTACTTTTGATGGATGGGGGCGGACAGTGTTTGTTGCAATAGGGATCGGTCGTGGCTTTTTAGCTTGGTGTTGGCTAGCTTGGATAATATGTCGGCTCTGACGTTTTTAGATTTGCGAATGTGTTGGATGCGGAGTTGTTCGAAGGCGGACTGGACGACTTTCCGGACCAGATGGTAATATTGTAGGAGGGTAGAGTCTTTGATCTAGAACTCGTCATTTAAATGGCCTACTATAAGCTTTGAATCGGTTTTGCATGTTAGCGACTTGACACCAACCTCGCGGGCCAAGGATAAGTCGGCGAGGATGGCTTTGTATTCGGCCTGGTTGTTAGATGTCTTGAAGGAGAAGTGGAGGGATTTTTCGATGAGGAAGTCGTTGGGGCCATCTAGCACGATCCCAGCACCTGCTCCCTTCGGGTTTGACGAACCATCAACATAAAGTGTCCATTGGTCCTCTTTAGGAGTTTGTTGGAGATTGTTGACAAAGTCCAGAAGGCATTGAGCTTTGATGGGGCCGTGAGGTTCGTTGCGGATGTTGAATTCGGATAACTCGACGACCCAAGATGACATTTGCACCGCAAGGTCTGGTTTCTGCAATATCTTTCGAATTGGGTAGTCAATTTTGACGATGATAATATGATTTTGGAAGTATGGGCGTAGGCGGCGGGCTGCGTGTACCAAGGATAGAGCCAACTTTTCCACCATCTGGTATCTGGTTTCGGGGTCTTGTAGGGTTCTGCTGACGAAATAAACAGGATGTTGGGTGTCGTCGACATCTTGGACCAACGCGACGCTGACAGTGTGATTTATGGCGGTGATATAGACCAATAAGGGTTGATGAGTATCCAATGTATGGAGGATAGATGGTGAGGTGAGGGTGATTTTAAGCTTTTGGAATATTTGCTCACAATCATCATTCCATGTGAACTTGGTGGATTTTTGGAGCAGTTGTATGATGGGTTGGGTTTGTTCGGCTAGTTTGGGAAGGAAGCGGGAAATGGCTGTGAGGTGGCCTATGAGGCGTTATACCTCTTTGAGGCTAGTGGGGCTTCGCATTTCAATGATCACATTGCATTTTTCAGGATTAGCCTCTATACCGCGCTATGTGTCCAAAGCCTAAGCATTTAAAACATTTGATAGAACTAGTTCTTGGCTCTTGAGAAGAAGTTGGTTTATCATGCATAGTCGTAGTCGAATTGGGTTTAGGTGTGGGGTCTTGGGAGGATTTGAAAGGTCTTTTAAAATCCTTTTTCTTCTTACCTTTCCCAGGTTTAGAGTAGTAGTCATTGTATGAAGTACTCTTCTTGGCCTCTTGTTTTCTTTTCAATTGGTTTTCAACTTTCAAGGCCAAGTGCAAAACTTTGCTAAGAGTGGAGTACTCATACAAGTCAACTACATCTTGAATTTCCCTCCTTAGACCACTCACAAACCTAGTGTCTTTCTTTTCTTCATGCTCATCATGGAGTCCTACCTTTAAGAGCATGGACTCCATCAATTTGAAATATTCTTCAACACACATAGACCCTTGTTGAAGCCTTTGGAGCTTCAAAAGAGTCTCCCTCCTATGATAGGAAGGTATAAAACGTTCGCGCATTTTAACTTTAATGTCCATCCAAGAAATCGCGGGTGGCTCTTGGTTATAATTGTCCATACAAATTTGATGCCACCAAGTCATGACATACTCTTCAAACTCTAAAACTACCAAGTCTACTTGCTCTTGATCACTAACTCTAAGAATGCTAAAAATTTGATCCACTTTTTGTTCCCACTCCATGTAAGCATTGGGGTCATGTTCTCCTTTGAACTTTGGGATTTTGATGGGAGGAGGTTGCCTTTGATGTTGCACTTGGTGCCTTCTTTCTCCACCCCATCCGGGCCTTCTTCTTCTTTCTTCACTTCCATAGGAGTCCACGGAAGGAGATCGCCTCCTTGCCCTTCTTTCCTCTCTTGGTTGGATTTGTTGTTGTTGCACTTGTTGAATTTGTTGTTGCACTTGTTGTATTTGTTGCATTTGTTGTTGCATGAACATTTGAAAGGCTCTCTCTTGTTGTTCCCTATCTTCTTGCCTTTTAAGCTCCATTTGTTGGAGGAGGCTAGTGACATCAATGATGGTCCCTTGATGTGCCACGGGAGTCACCACTTGAGGTGAGTATGGAGAAGCCGAACCTTCTCCCTCTCTTACATCCTCCAAAACTGGACTCAAATCCATGTTTTCCTACAAAACAACTCCAAAAATTCGAGACAAGTAAAGAAGTTGGTTAGCAAATGATGAGAAACTAGTGACCAAGTGTGGTTAAAATAAACAACCCAAGTGTTTTGATCACTCTCCTCCAAAGCAACAAGGCAAGGCTACACTCAAATCCACCAAAAAGGAGTGAAATGCTTTCAAAGTTTTTGGAAACCTTTTCAAGACAAGTTCAAGTGGCTTCGCCACTACACTCAAAGGAAAGCAAAGGAAGAAAACTACTAAGAAAAAACAAAGAACCTAAAGACAAGCAATAAAAGTACTTAAAGCCAAGAAAGCTAAACTCTAAGGAAAGAATATCAAGGTGACAAAACTTAAATTAAAACAAGCAAGAAAAGCACATGAAAAATACTTGAACTATGCATCACAAAGTCTCAAATCATGCATACACCAAGAAAGATCATAACCAAGTTTTAAGCATGGAACTAATTAGCCAATATCACCCGACACCCAAATATGAAAACTAGTAGCATACACTTAGTGGAAACACAATTTTGGTTCATCAAAGAGCCATATTTCTCTAGGTAAGATTGTAAAAGTGTACCAAAATTTTTCTTCTTTCAAAAACTAGTTTCACAAAATGATGAGAAAGGTGTTTTGGGTGGCTTGGACATTTAGTTCCCAAATTTTTAGGCCAAAAATCAAGTTCAAGGAACATACATCAAACAAGACATAAGGTGAATGCAATATTCAAATACTTGGAATAACAAGAACAAGAAAACTTCAAGCTAACATATGACATATGACACAAGCAAAAGTTAGGCACATTTAAAGACTCAACATGACATACACAAAGACATAAACATGTAGCTATCATGCATTTAAACACATGGATTTTAAGCTCAATGATTAAACATCCAAAGAAATGTTATCCAACAACATTTAGGAGCAAAAGAGTAATAAAACTGAAGCCAAAATTGCCACAACATAACCTGAAAACGTTGTTTTTGGTGTTCTTGGAAGCTCTGACCTTTTCTCACTCATTTGATCATAACTCTCTCCACAAACCTCCAAATGCGTTCATTCTTTTTTTGTTGGAAACTAGACTCATAGAGATTTCTTTGATATAAAGAACGTTACTTTTGGACCACTAAGCTAGTTGTAGTATTTTTTTCAAAAATGCATATGTTGCTGCCAGCACTGTTTTTATGTGGACCATTCAAAGATAGCTATACAAGACAAGGTTAGAACATGAAAACACCATATTCAAGGACAACCAAAGCTCTAGATACCAAACTATGTAGGATTATCTTGTTTCTTTTAGAAGATTAATGAATATGGTGATGATTGATTAAGAAAACCAAGGAAATCCCCACTGGACATTATGATAGCAAGCTATCTAGATGTGAAGGTTCCTTTCCAAGGTTCTAGAGAGGAGGAGGATGGATTGATGGAGAATAAGAAACCAAAAGGAAAATCATATAATAGAAAAAATATAAACCAAGAAGAGTAAAGAACATAAAATGAAAAGCAAGGGAAAAGGGAGGAATGAAGGATTCACGCCACTACAAGGCTAGGCTAAAAGAAGCCATGGCAACCTTGAAGATGAGTGGTGTATGCCGCCACTTGCCAAGGCAAGATAAGGCTCGAAAGAACTCCACTCCCTAAGGAGGAATGCTCTCACAAAAGGTTGAAACAAAAAGTGTATAAATTCTCCAAAATGTTCAACCCCTCTACAAGTGTTAGAGGTCCCCTTAAATAGACAAGTCTAGGGGCCCCTTAGCAAAACAACAAAGTAGAAGGTTACAAAAGAAACCTAGCATGTTCTAGAAAGTAGGTCAACATAGGGTGCACATGGGAGAAATTTCGTCCAAGCCTCCTAGGTGGCAAGTCTTCATGGCCAAGGCTCCCAAAGGAGGGTTCTAGAACATTCTAGAAGACTTGGTGTCCAAGACATGTGGGCCTCCCCTTTCTAGATGCTTCTAGAAAGTCTTGTTCCTTCTCTCTCTTCCTTAGGATGCCAAGTGTCTCCCATGTAGTCCTCCTCCTTTCTTATTCCTACAAAAAGCAAATTAAGGAATTTATTAGCATGTTGGTTTAAGGTTAAGCTAATCTTGGGTCAACAAGTCCACCCTTAAGTCAAGGTCAACAAGTCAACTCAAAATAGTCAACCACAACCAACTTCAAGAAATTGAAACTAAAGAAATGCAAAAGAAAGATAGAGAGGATAATGCCTTCCCTTTTTTCATGCTCCTAGTGATCCTCCTAGGGTTGGACTCCTTGGAACTTGATGAGGTGGTCACATCTTCATCACCTACCATCACCATGGCAGCCGCTGGCCACCATTCACGGACCTCGCCGTCAACCGCGCCACCACCACAGTTCCACCATCTTCCAACCTTGGGCCACCATGGAAGCTTGTTTCGCGCACCACCATCACCATTTTCCATCTCCGCAACGAACCAGCGACACCACCACGCAAACGCCAGAAAAACGAGCAAGAACCACAACCACGAACCTGCACCAGTTCGTGTCAACCATTGCAGACGCAAGACAGCTTCATCTTCTCTGCAGCAGAGCCAGATTCACGTTCCACCATCCAGCAACCATTCCTGCAACCTTCGCACACCAGTATGGCCATCGCAGACCAGCAACAAAAACGTTCAACCAGCAGGTTCACGCACCAGCAGATTCTCGTGAACGTGAGCCATACCTAGAAATCGCGAACCAACGATGCATCACCACAGATCCACCATTGCAGCAGCGGATGCATCACCTTCGCCGGAAAACACCACCGCACCACCACGTCGGAGCAACCACCACGTCGGAGCAGCCGCACCGTCACACACAGCCAAGGGAGGAAGAAGAGTGTGAGAGTGAAACCCTAATTCTGGAGAGATACTCTCTGCGCCACGTGTCATGTTCCTATTGGACAGTCAAACTGGTCAACTGGTCAAAGCCAGCAGTCAACTCTGGTCAAAACTACAAAAATGGTTAAATAAGAGGGGCAGAATTGGAAATTGGACAGGAATTAAGTTGCTAATTAATTAAATAAAAATAAAAGATTTTAGCAACCGACAGATAAAGCCCAAAGTCCAGTTGAAGCCTATAT
>Ga0214544_1007152_pt1 | contig 19868 bp, 9 predicted proteins | sample CNSS3metaG_FD_160074 | JGI IMG/M metagenome (GOLD analysis project Ga0214544, IMG submission 160074) | Root nodule microbial communities from cowpea collected in UCLA plant growth center, Los Angeles, California, USA - CNSS3 | ecosystem: Host-associated > Plants > Roots > Nodule | place: USA... | reverse complement strand
TATATATATATATATTAAGCTACACTTCGTTTTACGCTTTCGTTTTTTATTTGATAAACTCTTAATGCATTTAGCCATAACATTGTAAATTTAAGAGAGATGTTAACATAGAACCATGTTTTACATCCATTTAAATATGATTTACAGGATTGCTATGTATGTCTATATATAACTATATCAATCAACTATAAAAGTTTTTAAGTTGAAAAAAGAAAGAAGTTATGTCAAATTTTATGAAAAGTATAAACAATAATAATAAAATATCAATACTTATCAAAGTTAAACAAAAAAAGTAAAAAATAAATATATATATATATATATATATATATATATATATATATATGAAAGTATTTTAAAAAATATATAGCATGTCAATTTTGATATGTGCAAAAGTTGTATTAAATAGTTTTAGATAAATATGAACTTTTTATTTATAACTTAGTATAACAACAGTTTTTAATCAAAGAATGAGTTTTAAAACATTATGATATAATTAATAGATATTGAGTGATGTAAGAGTATTACTCCTCTATCTATATAATCTATATAATGATAATTACAAAGAAATAATTTTAAAGTACAGATGCTAAGAAAATATACTATATTTTAAAATAAGTACATAGATATTTTGTCTAGAAAATAACATAAAGTTGTTGGTGGTGAGAATGGTTGATGATTGCTAGTTGTCACATGTAGAAACCTAACAACAGCATGTCATTTATTTTGGATAGAAATAGGAATGAGCGTGCATGATTAAAAGGACTATAAAAAATAAAAGATTTAATTAGTTTGATGATACTCATTTTTTTTTAGGTGTGTCAGTCTGGTACCTATTTTTAAAAATGTATCAATTGAGTTTCAACTTTGGAAAAAATGTCTCAATTAGGTCAATTTTAGAGAAAAAATCATTAAGATCATTAATTATATTCATGACTTTTACCATTAAATTTTAATATAAATATCAATACTTAATTTTGTTGTAAGTCATTTTAAATATCAATATTGTTAACAGCGTTAATAATTTTATTTATTGAAAGAGACTTAATTGAAGCATCTTTTAAAAAATTAGAACTCAATTGACATAGTTTAAAAAACGGGACACATTCAAACAAAAGTGGATACCATACGACTATTAAACCAAAATGAAAATAATATATATAATTTAGTAGAAGATAATGGTTTTAAAAAAATAACGAGATTCATGGTATTACTATTATATATTTTATTTACTTTTCCTTTAACTTCATTTTTTTCAGTCGATCATTTTGAATTTTTTAACTTTTAATTTTTATTTAATTTATTCCTGCACTCCACGTTTTTCTTCTTGGTACAGAAAGAAAAAAGTGGGCTGCACTTCCCTAGATGAAAACATGAAAGGCCCATAAAGTCAAAAAGCCTACATAACAAGAGTTCATAAATATAGTATGAATATATTTTAATAAAAAAAATTATAACATTAATATAACAATTTTAATTTTGTTAGTTTTATTCAAATTTTATTAACAGTTAATATAATTAAGGACATGAAAGGTTTCTTAAAAAACTAATTACATGTTAACATTAATTATTTTGTTAATTAATATATGAACTTTTATTTTAATATTAAACACATTTAATTACTTTAATAATTATTAAATTTAAAATAAAATTTATAAAATTAAAAATATTCATTAGATTTTTTTATCATACTTAAAATAAAATATATACTAAATTACTTCTATATAATATTTAATTAAATGTATTTGGATTATTATTTTATTAAAATATATACTAAATTACTTCTATATAATATTTAATTAAATGTATTTGGATTATTATTTTATTAGTAAAAGACATTAGAGTGATCTAATTAATATACAATTATAGCTAAAGACATATATGTCATAAAAGACTAATTGTACAGATATCATAAGTAATATTTTTAATTTAATAAAAGATCAAATTAGAAATATTATAATTTTGAACGTAACCGACAGAAGTTAGGTAAAAGATTTATGATTCCCATTTGTCTTCCAGAGGTACAACAAATTATTCCTAATATTTTTCTTTTCATCCCATTAGAAGAGGAACTAAAAAACAATCTAAGGTGTTCTATATTTAGAAGATTATCTATTGGTAATTTTATTACCTTAGTTATTTTTAATAATTGTGATATCCTTTCTGAATTTCTTAAAAATAGAAGCCTTACTTCCCTTCTTCTCACTTTCTCAACTTCTCTACAACCAGCAACCTCCCAACCTCTCTTCTCTGCTGCTACCACCTCTTACTAATTCAACCTTTCTATACTCAAATTCAGGAAGGACCAACCCACAGGAACCTCAGCGACTTCCTCCCTCAGCTTCCAGTCTCCTAGGTAGGTCTCCTATTAAAAATTGGGTTCAATTCCAGCTAGAATTCGCTAGTTAATCTCTGAATTTTGAGTCTGATCGTGTAATTCTTCCTTCTCCATGTTATGGTGATGGATTCTCATAGGTTAAACTGAAAACTCTGCTGTCTTGCAAATTGCTTGATTCCACCAAGTGAATTCTTGGCAAAAAGGTAAGGGAAGCTGACTTTTCAACTAAATTTATGTGAATTGTGTTCATGAGTGATTTAATTGTGTGATTGTGTGTTTAATTGGTGTTTGAGACTGCCTGTGTGTGAAATTGGGTGGTGGATGATTCTGAACGAGCCTGCATGTGAAGAACAAAGAGGAATTCCTGGTAGTTTCGCCCAGGCGAGTAGCTCTCACCTGAGCGAAAATACCAGAAGATCACCTCTGTCACTGCGCGAAATCTCGCCTAGGCGAGCTGGAGTTGCTTGAGCGAGATAACTTCTCGTCTAGGCGAGCCAGTTTAGCCTGAGCGAGAGTTCACCCAAGATTTTTTTAATTTGCCACTGTATGAGGTCTCGCCCAGGCGAGAGCAACTCGCCTAAGCAAGATAAACTCTCTAGCTTAGGCGAGACCCTCTAGCCTAAGCAAGATTCCCTGCAGAAGTTAGCTTTCTCACTGTTTTGATTACATGGTGCTATATTGATTGCCTTAAGATGATAATGGTTGATCTTGTATGTGATCCTTATGCATGATAGACAGTGTGATGGAATTGAGTGTGAATTTGATATGAATGAGAATATGTTGGAGTAGGATTTCAAGGAAAATTCTAAGGAAATGGTTTTAGTAAATGTAAGGGCATGAGGACTCATATTGGTGGCATCCTGACGCTCCTAGTAACCATTAAGACTCAAGTAGAGTATGGTGGATTACGTCGGGGGGAGTAGCAGGAGGTCTTGGTCTATGAATCTGATCCGTCATAGAGGTGATGGGATTTACCTTGAGAGTGGTTGGGTGAATACCCCTTGTGCCTTAAACTCTGCAGAGTTTGGGAACCATCTCAAGTGCAAGTCACCGAGAGCTCCATTGCCACTTACATAATCCGGATATCGAGTCTAGAACGGTGTGTGGTGTTATGGTTGGGATTAATTGGATGATTTTGATAAATTGTGTGATAAATTTTTTTTTTCTGCCTAAGTGTAACAATTGCATGATTTGCTCTTGGTTCAAGTTAGCTTACCCTTCTTGTATGTTGTGTGTTCCTTGTGTCTTCTATTTATGCAATGATCGTCCTTATTGAATGGCGTGAGCAGATATTGGTGCAGGTGAGGATACACCCCTCCGGGACAGGAGCTGAGTATGTTAGACGTTCCAGTAGTAGTTGTAGCCTCTTTTGTTTTGCTTAGCTGACTGAGTGTTTTGTAACCCTTTAGTAATGTATGAGCTGTATGTATTGATCAGTGTATGTATGGTTATTTTGAGGATAACTGTATTATACATTATACTGGCCTAGGTCATCATCTGTTTCTGAATTATTGAAATTTAAATGTTTTGTTTAATAGTATAAAAACTATGAAAACAGGATGTTACAATAACAAATTTAGATTCGTTTTTGTACTCTATTTTCACCACATGAATTTGAAAATGGTTAATGTTTGGTTGTGTTGTAATTTTGGTCATATATGGGAAGCATATCCTAACTATATGAATGATAAAAATATTTGTGCACATCTATATGGTCGGATAAAATTCACGATAGATAGTTAGTACTTGCGGTAATAGATATTTTAATATCCGTTCATAAACGGGTCGAGTGCGAATATCAAATTACTTGTACTTGTAAGTATCTATTACGTACAAAAAATTAAAATTAAAATTTAATTTATATTTTATTAAACTAAATTTAATTAAAATTAAAATTTAATTTATATTTTATTAGGTTAAATTTAATTAAAAATAAAATTTATATTATGTTTTTTATAATTTTATTTAAAAAATAACTTAAAAATGAGGCGTTCATCTCTTGTAAATTTGAATGAAGGTGTCTTTTATCTCTTGTAACTTTAATAGATGTCTTTAGTATAATGACTCTTTACAAGATGAGAGATTACGAAATTGAACTTGGACTGTTAAATGAAGAGGAGATAGCTTCTCTTGGAAGAATACCACTTTTAATATCCAAAACTTTCCCAAATATAAGGGTGATAAAACCTTCGAAGCTTCAACCTACACAATCAACATCTCCACTTATTTAGGTTGCTTTTATATTCTTATTCTTTGGTTGATTAAGACAGTTACAACATATAACTCTATCAAACTAAAAAGAATGGAAAAAAAAGAAAAAATAGAACAATAAATAAATAACTTTGATCAAACTATATGTTCATTTTTGTTTTCTTGATTATATAATCTGGCTATGGAAAAAAATACCAATTAACTAATAATCTTTAAAAAAAAATTACTTAGAAGTGTAGAGAAATAAAATTGGAAATAACTGAAATTTTTATTTTTTATTAACTTAAAAATTATATCTGTTAACCTAAATAAAGTTGAAGTTTGATAGAAAATAAGTTACACTTAATAATATTATTACATTCTTGTTGTCCATGTCAAAAATTTAACCTACCTGTTCCTGTCTTGCAACAAAGGAACATCATGGAATGATGAGTCGAAGTCCTCAACCCCTTCTGCAATCTCATTCTCCTCTTTCGATTTCCCCCACAATACACCATAAAATCCAACCACGATTATAACCGCACCAATCAAACTGCAGAAAGTTCATCACAAAATTTTATCACCAAACAGATTCAGCATCTACGATAAGGGGTTCTTTAATCTCAGCCTTCAAATTTTACCTTCCAAGACTTAAATCATCTCCAAGAAAGATTGCACCCATGAAAACGGTGAAGATCATTGCCACAGGACTGAACATAGAACAAAACAAAGGACCAGCTTTAAGGACGCACCATTGGAATAGCAGGTAAGATATCATTGTTGCAACTATTGCCTATTCAAATCACCAACAAAAAATGAGTACAAAATAACACCTTAAACTTTATAACAAATATTTTTCACACCAACCTTAATCAATTGTAGAAGTTAAAATAAAAAACACAAATGTAAATGTATTTCAGTGTTTCATTGTCATTTTCCACCTGATATAGAACGCCAACCAGGCCTATATCGAAGTTGAGCTTCCATTCAGTTGGATCCCTCACAGCAATTAAGGCAAATACTCCACACTGCACGGTTGAAAATAAGAGTTGAAAGAATACAGTCACTGTTACATCAGGGTATTTCTTTGCTACATAAGCCTGAAAATTTAGCACAAAAAGAAAAAGCAAATCAACTGGTTTGATAAAATAACATCAATTTATTTTAATGTAAAGAGTGTTTGATCGAAAGGGAAAAGCAACCTGATATATGTACCACATGGAATTAAAGAGTGAATATGCAATAAAGAATATCCCTCCCAATATCCAATTTAGCTGTTGTGAAAATTGAAGTATTTGGTTAGAAAAGTTGGACGAACGTGTCTTAAAGATGATTGGACCCTTGTACAGTACCACAACAAATGCTCCTGCAATTGATGTTATTGTTCCTAACACTTTAGCTTGGCTGCTTGAGTTCCTCCAATGTACTTCTTCCATCCTAAACCAAACATTTAATTTAGAAAATTGTTACAGAAACAAGTATTCTAATGTTTCCGATTTGGGTAGAACCAGGTCACAATTAGTACAGTAAAAAAATTACCTGAAAATGAGAGCAAGTATAAAAGTGAAAGCTGGAACGAGGCTAAGAAGGTCTGATCCAAGTGTCGGCGAGCTCAGTTCTATTCCAACATAACCCATTGTAGTTGCTGCACTCCTGCACAGTAAAAAGCTAAATCAGAAATTCCTCGTTTCTGAGATGAATGTATAGAATCTGATAATTAACTAGGAAGTGCAAATAGAAAAAGTAACACAAACCCAAAGAATGCAAGAAGAAAGAATTTGCAGAGTAAAGAGAACGTGAGAGGAGGACGTTCTGACCTACTCAATGAAAAATGGGTAAAGATAAGGAGGGTTAAGAGTATTTGTGTTAAACTTTGAAAGAAAAACTGTGTATAACATGTTTGATTCCATGTAAGAAAAAGAGTACCTGTGGAGAAAGAAGGCAAAGGGAAGAAGCAAGATAGTGGAGAGTGCAAAAGAGTAGACAACCATTACATATTTGTTGATATCATCAATCATGGCAACTTTTATGACCACCATGCTTCCGCTTTGAGTTAGCATAGCCACCATCATTCCCACAAATGGCAGTAATTTGGCACTTCCATTCCCCAATCTTGCCATTTCTTTCTAACCCTCTCTCTCGGTCACTCCCACCTTTTCTCTATCTCATTCGTATCTTTCTTTGTCTCACTCAAAATAAATAATCGACCCACTTCGACTTCAACTGAAATAACTGTTAACCAACGTGTCGGCAATATAATTGACTTTGTTCATTTTTAACAAAATTTTCAATTTAATAATAGAAATAATCTTTTCCACTATTTCCCTTACTTTAAGTGTAACTCTACTCGTAAAATCATTCTATAAAGTTGATATTAAATTTTCAATAGACTTTCATACAATGTATTGATAATGGTGATAACAATATCATAATAGATTCAATAAATAATTAATTTTGTTAATATAGACTTTTAAACAGTTCTCGTACCATTTTTAGATGTAAATTTTAAACTTAACTCAAACATAAAAAATTTACTTTTAAAAGTGAGGTTTATACTTTAATAATGTATTACCTATCTTATCTTTAGTTGATGTAGAGTTTTTTACACATTCTATCACACCGTGATATGGTAGTGGATTACATAAAATGCTCAATAAATAATAAATTTCGTTAGTATAGAGTTTTTAAATGATTCTTATATCATATTAAAATTAAACTTTAAACATAATTCATTATTATTAAACAAGTTTATAAAAAATAAATTTTTATTTGTTTCACACTACTAAAAAAATTCATATTTCTTGTCAATTCTGTTTTGAAAATTTTTTCGTAGGAAATTCTTACAAATTTTGTTGTGAAAAAAAAATTGCAAGAAATTGCTACCAATGTTTTTACAAAATATTTTGTATAAAACACTTTTTGCAACAAATTTTGTAGGAAATACTTACAAATTTTATAATTTTGTAGGAAATAATTACCCACGAAGGAGTTGCCTGCCAATTAAGATTCTTACAAAAAATGACAGAAAATAAATATTTTCTTGCAAATTTTCTTAATAAATTTGCAAAAAAAAAATCATGTAATATGAGAATTTTTAGTATTGTCAGTACTATAAACTTATCTTATCTTTTATCTATATTTTTTTTTCTATCACACTACAAAAAAATGTTTCACTGCTAACAAATTTTAATGACTTATGTAGATACTAATTTACAAAATAAAAAATTTTGCTTACTAAAATAGTCACTATTATGAATACAAAATTATAATTGGTCACTAATTATTTAGAGACCAATTCAGAAATCAATTGATTTGGTAACCTAAACCTTGGTAACTAATATTTAGTGATCAATTTCTTCTAGTGACTAATTGTAGGGCCAAGTTTTCTGCCTTAGTGTTTTAAGGGGCTGCCCTTAACCTAATGGGCCTAAAGGCTGGCCCAAAGAGTAAAAATATACCCTAACCTGCCCTAATAGTCCCATTTCCCCTTCACTTTTAGAAACAGTACACTTCGTGCCTCCGTGAGCAGCCTCAATGTTCTGCTAGGGTTTTGCCGTCCACCCCTTTCCAAGCTAGTTAATCGATTTCTTATATTCCTCTCTTCCACGTAAGTAATTCCGATCCGTACTTTTCCTTCCTGTTGGGTCTTCGTATTCTTAGTTAGGGTTCACCGTGATAACACTGTGTGCACTATTCCACCGTTCCTTTCAGCTCCCAGGATCTACGCTCGAAACCGTGGTGCTCGTAGTCTAAGAGTCGAGTTTCTCCGCTAGCCCTTTTAGGTAAGGGAAGCTAGGACCTTCGTTGCTTGTGTTTTCTGCTGTCTTGTCGATTATTTCGCATCTGTATTGATTTGTGGTCGTTGTGCCCGATTTGGATTGAGTTAAGTATGTCCTGGTTTGCGGTTTTGGCTACTGCACGAGAAGACAGTGGCGAGTACTGGTTTTCTCGCCCAAGCGAGCTAGTCTCGCCTAAGCGAGATTATCAGAAGCTTGCCCCACTCGAATTGTCGCCTAGGCGACTTGAGTTCTTTTTGAGCGAGGAGTGTTCTCGCCTGGGCAAGACCTCGCAAAGTTCCCTCTCCCCTCGTCGCGCCCTCGCCTAGGCGAGATGGGACTCGCCTGAGCGAGAAGGTTCCCCTCGCCTGGGCGAGCCTCGCCAGCTTGAGCGAGGCAGCGGACGGGTTTGATGTGGTGGTTGAATGGATCGTTGGTACGTGGTTTTCTTGCATGATTTAAATATTTTACTAGAAGGATTGCTTGATGATGGTATGTTTAATATGTACATTTGAAATGGAGATGGTGTGTTAATTTATTGGGTACGAAATTGGAAAGCATGAGTTGTATAATTGTTGTTTATGTATGATATTAATGTTATGGGAAATTCTTGATTGGTGGGTGGAACATGTATAAAGTATGGGTAGGGCATAATTCCATGACTCTTGTAGTGAGAGATCTTGGTGGCGCCTCATTTGTTGGACGTAATTCCATGGGCCCTCTTAAGGGGAGTTCCTGGTGGTGCCTAGACAAAAGGACGTAATTCCACGGGGGGTCGTGGTGGTGCCTCAAGGCTAGGGCGTAATTCCACGAAGGCCACGTGGTGGTGCCTCTTGTAAGGGTATAATTCCGCGAAGGCCTCGCGGTGACGCCTCACTGCTAGGACGTAATTCCACTGCCACGTGGTGGTGCCTCATTATGCGTATCCGGATAGTCAGGTCTTGGGGGTTTTAAATGATTTTGGTAATCTACGTGTGAATGTCTGCTATCCATGTTTGACTCTAAGATTGCATGTTGACTATTGTGATATAAGGTCTCTTTATACTAGCTTACCATGTTTGTTTGTTGGATTGTCTTTTATGTGGCTCTTCTCTTATTGCGATGATCATCAATCCTATTGATGTGAGCAGATAGGAGAACATCTGGCAGTGTAAGGGAGATGGTACCACTTGATGGACTGGACGAGCATTGAGCCATTATGGGGCCCACCGCTGAAGATTTTATTATTGCTATGTTTGCTTACCTGTATAAGACTCGTACTGTTAGTTCTCTAGTGTTTTGTTTTAGGCCGTGTGGGACCTCTTTTATGTGTTATTGACATGTTGGGGTACGAGGTTCTTCATTATTCCAAACCTTGATACCCTCTGGATGTTATGCATGTGGCGTTTTAGTTAATGGGCTTCAGCTATTTAATTAAGACGTTACACTAATACCTTGACAGTTAAATTCTAGAAACCAATTTAGAGAACAATAATATTTATTCATATAATTGTGATTATTTTAGTTATTTATTTTGTAAATTAATATTTAATTAATCACCGTAATAACTAAATAATTTTTTATTATTATAATTATTTATTAACAAGATATTTTTTGTAGCGTGATATTTTGATAGTTAATGGAAAACAAACGTCGCCTTCACTTGTTTATGCATCCTCTTCCTTGCATCATGGAAGCAAAGGTTCAGTGATCAGGTTCTAGAAATGGGTGCAAAGTCAGATTACAACTACTTTTAGACGTGCTCCATTAATTTTGAAAAAGAAGTGTGATTTTTAGTTTTCATCGGACGCACACCATCTAATTTAAAAGGAGTAATAAAAGCGACAAGTAGTTCGTTACAAATCTTAATCATGTTATTATCAATGTCATAATTTCCATTCTTTTCATCTTTAACTCTTGTATGAATTTATTTAAAGAAAAAAAATCACAGACACCCAAAAAAAAAGTGTATTAACACTTGATATACTTAAAAGAGAGAAGAAAAATATAGATTTATAGATTATATGATGGGATAAGAAGAAAGAGGTAAAAAAAAGTTGAAAGAAAATTAAATAAGTATAGATAAAATCACGATGTACATATCATTGCTCTTACTTTTATTCTCTATCTCTTTAATTACAGAGTTCTCTTGTTTCTCTAATAATTATACATACCTTAAATTTTCCATGTAAATTTGAAGAGATTTATGCGAAAAAATTATGTGATAAATATTCCATTAATATTTATAAAACAATTAATCATAATTAACTATATTTAATTTTTTGTCTGTTTTTCCTTTTCACCGGCAGGGGTGGTCATGACTAGTCAATTTTTATTTATTTTTATATTATATATATATATATATATTAATTTTTTTATAATTTTTTAAATTATATGTAATATATATTGAAAATTGATAGAAATTAAATTAAGTATCTTTCTATTTATTTTATAAATCATAATATTTAATGTTAATAAATAATAAAACATAAAATCAAATATAATAAAGAATAAAAATATTTATTAAGATATTTTTTATTTTTTCTCTTACTATATTTTTAAGTTTTTTACAACTTATTATGATTTCACACTTTTACATGTTTCTTTTTCTGTTTTGAAATAAAAAAAAACAGTTAAATACAAATTTATTATTTTTGCTTTCTTTTCTCATATATTCTTTTTCATTCATAAAGAAAAAAAGTAATTTTCTTGTATCACTTAATACTGGAATATTTGTTTAATAGTTAACATTAGTTTTGACCACATGAGCCTTATATTCATTTTTTTATGATTATGGGAGAAAAATGATTGTATTGTGTTTTTTCATAACTATCTTTAAATTGAAACTTGATTGTCATTGATTTTTTTTTTCTTTTAGTGACTTTTAATTTTTTTTATTTTTTAATTAAATTATGATAAATTATTTTTTAATCCTAACTTAAAAAAGAAATAGATATATTGATAAAGAATAGAAAAATAAATTTATTTTTTAAAAGTGATAAAAAGAAAGTTTTTCGTAAGTTTTTCGTGACGATGAAAACAATTCAAATTCAATATCTTATATTTACGTATCATGAATCATGATACAAATGATCATATTGTTCAATTAGAGGAACATACTTTATATTAATTCTTTGGAACGTGTTTATATTTACATCGAAAAATAAATAGTTGAAAATTTTAGTTTTGATTCAATTATTGATGAGTTAAAAAATATGAAAGAACGAATGACAATCTTTTGTATATGTGTGATTTCTTGTGTAGGTACCGTTATACTAAATTATTTATTTATTTTTATTTTTATTTTTATTGTATTAATAACAATAATTAAATATATAAATTTTGAATTTTGAGTATATTATTTTGACTCTCCAAAATTATTGGTCAAGATCTGCTACTGCTTTTCACCCTATCATTTTTCATCATTCAATAAACAAAAACACATTAAATTAAATTTTAGGAATTATGTATAATATTATGACTTGATTACTGTCAAGCCAATAATAATAGATTCTAATTACCAACTTAAAATGATTATATGTTATGTCGAGGAAAGTTTGTGCATTAAAAAATTTAAGAGAGAAAGTATAAAATAATAAACAAATTACTTTTTTTCTATAAGTTAAATTAATTTATACGAGTGGTATATAAATAAACATGTCAAGAAGCAATGTAATTCTTTTAACAAATTAAATTATAAATAAACTAATTTAAACTAGTTTTAATATATAAATAAAATCTTTATATATATATATATATATATATATATATATATATATATATATATATATATATATATATATATATATATAAACTTCATTCACACGTTTTATTTCATATATAACATTACAAAAAATCAAATAATTTCATTTATATAATAAGTTGTAATTAAAAAATCATATCTATAAATTTAACATTTTCTTAAAATTTAGACTTAATTATATTTTTCTGACAAATTTAGGACCTTACAATTTAGTCCTAATTAAATTTTTATAGTATGATAACTTCTAAAAATTTTATAATATTTCAATTGAATTAGATTTCTCTGTTACCTATATTAGATCACAATTATATGTATACTTTGTTACAAAAACATAGAGTAATGAGAATCTTGTATATAATTTTCTTTTTAAAATTAATGTGAAGTTATAAACTTATAAGGGGTTAAATATGTTTTTATTCCTCAAGTTGAAGTGAAAATTGAAATTAATATCTTTTAGAAATTTTGATTCAATTTAGTCCTCCAACTTTAAAATTGTGTAGTTCTTAGCTAACATTGAAGAAAAAATGTGTCAAACGATGTAAACAACTTATATGTTATCATAAGATGCGATTGAAAAGTTAAATAAACTTGAAAAAAATTGGTTGAAAGGACAAAATTCACATAATTAGATTTAAATTGTAAATTATAAAATTATAAAGTTTAAAAGTTTTAAAAAATTATAAACTTATAAAATTGTAAAAATTATAAAATTATAATATCGTAAAATTTTAAAATTATTAAATTATAAAATGATAAATTTATAAAGTTTTAAATATTAAAATTAGGAAATTAAAAAATTTAAATCAAGTAAAAGTTCCTGCAGACGTTAGTGAGGAGTAGTACCGAGAGTGCGGAGTTTTGTTTTAAGTTATGTTGTAAAATTGTAAATAGAATGTATATTTGGTGTTTGGACTATTTGGTTATACCAAGTGAAGTATTTTTATTTTTTGAAAACTTTTAGATATAATTTGTATATTGCTTGTTTATGTAATGATTTGGATTTATGCAACTATAAGATTAGTAGTATAATATTTCTAATTAGGATCGTTACCAGTGAGAAAGGAAAACGCAAGACACGACTTGAAAATATATATGAACAGAAGACAAATATTTAATATGATGGTTGTTTTAATAATTGATATAATATTTTTTTCATAATTACCATTATATAACATGATGGATAAATTAAAATTTAAAAATTCTTATAATAAATTGTTATAAATCTACTTTTTTTGCATTTTTTATTTCATCTTGATCTTTATCATGTTATCGTAAATTCTTATAATTCTTAGTACCAATCGATTGTTGTATTTAATTATCCGATTAAAGAAGTGAAAGTCTTAAGAAGAATATATAAAATCTTTAGTATTTAATTTATTTAAATGAATTTAATTTTTGTAGGAAATATATATTTTGATTTTCACAACTTAATTTTATATTTCTTGACATCATTTAATATCGATGATCGATCGATGTATCACTATTCTTTCTTTTTGAAAAATATGAATGTTAAGTAATAAGTCACGTATTAAAAAATATAAACGTGGAAGTTAAAATATTATTGCACTTTTTTTTTAACTATGCTCTAGGTCATTCGATGTCTTACATTATGAAATATATCTTACGTAAAGGAGTGAAAGAAATATTAAGATGTCGAGATATTTAAAATACTTGTTAAAAGTAGAATTCAAATATCAACACACTATAGAATTCTTTTATTAACATGGTCATTTAGATGCGATAAATACATGAAATATAAGAATAAGTAGACACTAAAAGAATTTTTATTAAAAAATAAAGAAGATATGATAGGAAAAAAACTAGAAAAATAAATAAATAGTACAACAAATCTCAGTATTCTTTTTAAAACTATTTTTCTTATTTTTCCACTGTTATCAAACAAACTACATTACTTTCACCTTTTAGAGGATTCTTCTGAACAATCATAATCTTAATCATATACTACTTATTTGCCATAGGAGCTTTCTTCAAACAATTTCAATGGGTGTGCAAGGAGAAATTAATGGTGTCAAGTCAATTACTCTTGAAATAGAAGGAAAACATTTATGATACAGGACAGGACTTCTCTTCAACTATCTCATAATGTCTGTCTCCATCATATGTTAAAAGTCTCCTCAAACCTTTCATACTATCATTGTGTCTTTGTTTTTATTCAGCAAGAGGGTGGCTTCAGAACAAGATGAAGATGAAGAGATAATGCTACAGGTTCCATGTTTCTCACAAATATTTTCCTCTTGAGCCTGACCCCATATCACAGCATAAAACCCAACAGCTATTGTAGCAGCTCCTATAACACTGCATATTGAATCAAAATCCAACAACTTTATTAATTACGAAAAATCTAACATTATTTCAACCTACATTCATGCACAAACATACCTTCCAAGATATAGAGTGTCTCCCAAAAACACAATGCCCATAGCAAGTGCAATCACAATTCCTAAAGGACTGAACATAGCAACATATACAGCTCCCTTCTTTCGACATGCCCATGCATACACCACACTTCGTGTAGCCAGCACTACAATGGCCTACAAAAATCACTAAATAACTATACCAGTAAAATAAGGTCCTAATTATGCAAAATTATTGGTAAACATCAAATAGTTAGTTCTGGAATAAATCCAAACTTACTGAATACAATATGCACACCAATTCCATATCAGGCTTAAGTATCCATGCCTCAGGATTTTGCTCTGCAACGAAAGCTACAACGAAAGACAGGATTACAGTGAAACTGGTAGCAATGGTCATTAGCATTAGCTCCTCTGGGTAGTCCTTAATAGTCCATGTCTGCATCAAAAGACCCGTTTTTGTTATGTGTGAGGACAAAGTGACACTGCAGAAAGAACTTTGAAGATGAAAACTACAACTAAACTTATTAAATCTATGCATAATATATTTCATAAATATAATGTATAGTGGAAACTTGAAATATTTATATTAATTTTATCTATTATGTTGGGTTTTTAATAAACTTAAATGTATTAACCATTACGGATAACTAGCCGTAGTAAGAAACTAGCCGTTGTGGGTAGTTAAGGTACTAGTCGTTGGAGTCTAGATAATTAATAAGTTAGTCGTTTATAGCCATTGAGAGTACACCGGTCAAGAAATGTGAGTCTATAAATTGTATTATGTATTGTATGGATGTATAACAACAATTAGAGGTGAATAAAGTTTTTTCACAAGATTAGAGAGTTGTTGTCTAACAAAGTGCTAACAAAGTGGTATCAAGAGTTAGTTAGCTTGAGTGTCTGAGTGAGAAAAAAGAGAGCTAGAGATTTTGTGTTTGAAAAAAGTAGAGACCTAAGTGTTTGAGAACAAAGAGAGTGAGATGGTCAGTCTTACAAACAGTGTTTCCCTGCCCAAGTTGACAAAAGCGATCAACTATGACAATTGGAGTCTCAAAATGAAGGCCCTTCTTGGATCCCAAGAAAATTGGGAGGTGGTTGAAGATGGTTTCGATGAACCAGCCAACACTACAGGTTGGTCAAATTCCCAGTTGAAAGTGCTGAAAGACGCACATGTGAAGGACAAGGCAGCTTTGTACATCCTGTACCAAGCTGTGGACGAGTCTGGCTTTGAAAAGATTGCAATTGCCAAATCTTCAAAAGAAGCGTGGGATATTTTGGAGAAGGCATATAAGGGAGATGACCGAGTGAATCAGGTGCGGCTTCAAACACTTAGGGGCGAGTTAGAGAGCATGAGGATGAAAGAGACCGAAGGAGTAGCCGAGTACATTACTCGAGTTGAAACCATGGCGAACCAACTTGCTAGAAACGGAGAGACGTTACCCGCTAGCCGAGTTGTGGAGAAGATCTTGAGGTCATTGACAAACGACTTCGAGAATGTGGTGTGCACGATTGAGGAGTCCAAAGACCTATCAAAGCTCACGGTTGAAGAGCTTGCAAGATCTCTTGAAGCACACGAACAACGAAAGAAGAAGAAGTGGGAGCCACTTGATCAATTACTCAAAACGAAGATGTCAATTAAAGATGAGAAAGCTCAGAACACTCAAGGTAGAGGACGATATTGAGGAGGTATAAGAAGCGGTCTTGGTGGTAGAAGTTGAGGACAAGAAGAGAAAGAACAATTCGGTCAACAAAATTGGCACGGAAGATGATGAGGTCCATGGAGAGGAGGTCAATCAAGCAACTCAAATGTTGAGTGCTTCAAGTGTGGCAAGTATGGTCATTAAGCAAAGGAGTGCTACTTGAACAAATGTTTCGGTTGTGGTAAGCCTGGACATTTTGCCAAAGATTGTAGATCTGAAGGTAGAAAGGAAGAGACGATCAACCTCACAAAAGATGTTAAAGAAGAAGTGACATTGTTGATGATGACGCGTAGCTCAGGAGCTGAGCATAAGCAAGTGGTGAACTCGACAAGAAGACCAAGTAGCATGGAGAATTCAGCAAGAAGGCTGAGTATAGTCAATAACTCGACAAGACAGTCAAGTAGTGTGGATAGCTCGGTAAGACAATCGAGTCGATTGCATAGGATGGTGAGACATGCAGATAGCCCACACAGGGTGGTGGAGCATGTAGATACCTTGGACACCATGGTGGAGCATGAGGCCAACTCGGTTAACTTGGTGGAACGCCTACATAGCTCGGATAAGTTGGTGAAGCAAGTGGATTACTCAGATAGCTCGGTGGAGCCGTGAAAAGCTTGAGTAGCTCAAAATTTGAAGAAGAAGAGCTTCTAATCCAAAGGTTAGAGATTGCAAAAAAGAGACTTGCAACAAAGTATTAAAAATGAGGTTAGAGACAATTTAATTCTACAAGCAAGCGTAGAGAGAAAGAAGTAGACTTTGCAAAAACGTCGCTTGAAACTTGAACAAGATGTTTCAAGTTTGCAAGAACAGTCACAAGTAGAGATGGATCTAAGAGCTGCATTGGATGTGCAAGATGAGGGGTGGTGACTTGCAATGGATGAGGAGATAAATGCGATTGGGTGCAACAATACGTGGGAATTGTCTGATCCTTTAAAGGAGGTCAGCCTATTAACAAGAATATGGTTAAGAGCAAGTTATCTACTAAGATAGCAAGGAACCCAATGAGTAACAAGTCAGCCAAAGAGAAAAACAAGTTAGTTAAAGAGAGGAACAAGACGACCAAAGAGAAGATCAAGTTGACTACGGAGAGAGTAGAGAACAAGCAGACTATAGTGAAAGAGGAGTCGTCCATGAAGAAAGCGAAGAACTTGACTATTCATGAAAGGGACAAGCACAATGTGAAAAGAGTTATTGCACGTGGGCAGCCAGGATGAAGAATAAAGAAACGGAGATTGAGAATAAAAGAAGTATTTAAGTTTACGGGGGAGTTTTGTTGGGTTTTAATAGACTTAAATGTATTAACCATTATGGATAACTAGCCGTTGTAAGAAACTCGTCATTGTGGGTAGTTAAGGTACTAGTAGTTGAAGTCTAGATAGTTAATAAATTAGCCGTTTATAGCCGTTGAGAATACAACGACCAAGCAATGTGAGTCTATAAATTGTATTATGTATTGTATGAATGTATAACAACAACAAAGGTGAATAAAGTTTTTTTACAGGTAGAGAATTGTTGTCTGAAAAGTACTAACATATTACCCACAAATTTTATCATGCAATTCTTTATAGTAAAACCTATTTACCTGTATAACAAGAGAGACTGAACAACAAAAAGTACCAGTTGATAGGAGAAATCCTCCTAGTAGCCATTGTGATTGTTGAGATGAGAGAGATAAATTGTTTGGCATGGCACCATTTGTCATAGGCAAACCTTTGTAAAAAGTCACTGTTAATGCCCCTGCAATTGAGACCACAGTCCCAATAGTTTTTGCTTGGCAGCTTCTTAGTTTTAGGTCCAGCTTTTCCATCCTAATTCCTCATACCAAAAAGGTTCACACTTTAATTAGTTCATATAAACATTCAAACTTGTTATTCACAATTTGGTGGAAGTAAATTGATCTTCTAACAACCAATTAATTATGTGGTTTTTCCTCCTTCTTTTAAACATTTCCATCGGTTTACGACTTTCCTTGAGATTTTGTCTTCCTTTTCTATTTCGTGGAAGAAATGACAGGCATCGGTTGCCTCATTCCAAGGTTAAAGGTCCCACAATGATATACACTTCTTATTGCCTCATTACAGCTGGTGCATTACAATTATATCCTTAATTTCTTCATTTACTTATACTGTTATATTTGAAGACATCGACGGGAGAGGAATTTGTAAACCGCATCCAATGTAATTTCTCTTTTGTCACAAAAAAAAAAAATAATTCTATTGAAAGAAAAGGACTGCATTCATGTATTGGATTAAAATTTGAAATGAAAAAGAAAAAAAAAATGACATTATAATTTAGAGATTAAGAAAATAGTTTACCGTGAAATTTATATCATTATAATTTTCGATTATTTAGTATCAACGATAAATAAATTTGTCTCCATTAATATATCCGAATCCGACTCTATTTTGACTGAGAATTTATGCATTAATTGAGTATGGGTAATACCCAATTTCTAGTGATGAAAATGTACATACTCATTTATTTTCATATCTATCCTAATACTCATTTTGTCTCATATAAATGACTAAAGTATTCATTTACTAGGTCACCTATGGAATATATATATATATATATATATATATATATATATATATATATATATAATTTTTAAGATATTTTTATTTTATATATTTATTTTTCTTTGTTCGATTTTATTAGATTGTGAATCAAATTGTTTTAAGACGCACATTTAATCATTTTTACCCTTTTTTAATATGTTTATTTGTTGTTTATTTTTATCATGTAAAATATTCTTTTAATGATTTTTATAACATATTTTTATTTTCTTGTGCATTCCATAAGTGTAATTTTTTTTTGTATAAAGACATTTTATTTACTATAGTGTAATAAGTCAATATCATTTTCGTGAACCTTGTCAATTACCTCCCAACATCAATTGAAGTTCAAAAGAGAAAAAATCTATACTAAATTTCAATTATTATGAGTTTAGTTTTTGTTCTTTGCACGATTCATTCAAGTTGTATATTATAATTTTTGTTAGTGTATAAAAAAATTTAATTAAAATTTAGAGAAATGAAGTAAAGAGACATATAAAGGATTTTCAAACTTGGATCATATTTTTTAATAATTTTTTAAAAATAGGTTTTAGTTTTATCAACTTTATTTCATGAATGTTTGCAAACTTAATAAATATATTAGTTATCATGAAATTTTAATTGATGTTCTAATTTAAAATGCATGCAATTATAATTTCTTTCTAAATAGTTAATATTAAAAAACAACAATACATCATTTTGATATTGAATACTTGATAACATCATGTGTTTTTACCCTAATTTTCTATTTTTTATATAAAAAAATAATTAATTGATATTGAGATAGTAAGAAAACATATATGAGTTTATATCCATTACATAGTAGGAATAAAGATGAGTATGATAAAGTGAATTTTCTCTTTGAAAATGAATATAGAACAATAAAACTCATCTTCGTCCCGTTACTATTCCTAATTAGGGGTGGCAATGTGGGCCGACCCGACCCGTTTAGGCCTGGCCCGCATAAGGCCGGCACAACGCGGGCTGGCCCGTCCCGTCCCGCATACTTTATGCGGCAAAAAACACTGGCCCGTCCTGCATACCACTTGGCCCGCGGGCCGGCCCACTTTTTTTTTTTTTAATTTTTATGATAAAACTTTCAATGTTTAAAAATTGAGAAATTTTAAGAAGTTCACAAAATTAAGTAAAGACTTTGGAGAATTAGATGATAAATTGATAATTCAACATTTTC
>Ga0214544_1007151_pt1 | contig 19868 bp, 7 predicted proteins | sample CNSS3metaG_FD_160074 | JGI IMG/M metagenome (GOLD analysis project Ga0214544, IMG submission 160074) | Root nodule microbial communities from cowpea collected in UCLA plant growth center, Los Angeles, California, USA - CNSS3 | ecosystem: Host-associated > Plants > Roots > Nodule | place: USA... | reverse complement strand
ATATCAAATTTAATAAAAATATTTGTATAACATTTATATAAAATTAAATTTTGTTTCAATTTGAAGGGGGACAAAATTGCTAATTTTTACAAAAATTGGGACTAAATTGAGACAAATTAAAATAAAGGGACCAAATTGAGACTAACAAAATGACACGTGGCGTAATACTGACACGTGTCACTATCACTGCCACGTGGCACGATGACAGCTTGACACGTAGTAATTTTTTGATTTTTTTAAAAAAATTAAAAAAATAAAAATAAAAAAAAAATTCAAAAAAAAATTCAAAAAATCGAGGAACTGACACGTGGCACTCCCTCTGACGGCGTCAACCTTGACTTAAGGGGAAGGGCAAACGTGAGACGTTTCAACAAAAAAGGGGACCATTTTGAGACTTTTAAAAATTTGGGTACCATTTTGAGATTTTGACTCCAAAATGAGGACCAAAGGCATAATTAAACCTTTTTAAGGGTCTAGAACAAAAGAAACAAACTCAGGAAAGCGCTCATTTTACAAGTCCCTCGAAGGCTAAAGACAAAAGAAAGAGATCAAAGGATGTATTATCATTATGTCGAATTCAGGTATGCTTTCGCACTCAGTTTACAACATGTTTATGGGTATGAGATAATATTTATGATTGATCGTTAAAATCAATAATAGAATTATATCTATTTGTATCTAACAATTGGTATCAGAGTTACCCATACTTGATTCATGTTTGTCTTTGGAAATTAATTTTAAGGATTAAGATTTTATAGAACCCTTAATCTCTTAATCTCAATTATGTGTTTTTAAGTCATAATTTTGTTGATCCCAAAAATTAGGACTTAAAAACACATAATTGATATTAAGGGTTCTATAAAATTAAAAATAATCCTAATCCTTAAAATTAATTTCCAAAGACAGACATGAATCAATTATGGGTAGCTCTGATACCAATTGTTACATACAAATAGATATAATCCTAATATTGATTTTAACGATCAATTATAAATATTATTCAATATCCATAAACATGTTGTAAACTGAGTGCGAAAGTGTACCTGAATTCAGAGCATTGTTGGTCATCTGATCTCTTTCTTATGCCTTTAGCCTTTGAGGTGCTTGCAAAATGAGCGCTCTCTTGAGTTTGTTTCTTTTGTTCTGGACCCTTAACAACTTCCTCCTTCTATAGAGAACACGTGTATTTCCTTATAGGTTTTCTCTCCTGATAGGGATAGAGAGAAAGGAGCTAAAATAAAAAACTTACTTTATGTCTGTGTGCTCTCAGAAGGGATATGACCCTTTAAATAACCTAATTAGGTTAATTACTTTAAGATTCAGTATTTCTATTTTGTCCCTTCATCAAATTAAATATTACTTTATAATCTGTACACAATTTTTATTTTCATGATATATGTCTTTAACGAAAACTTTAATTTAATTAAATCACTTTTATTTGACTTAAATAAATAATTAGAAAAAATATAGTAGCCATAGTATTATAAAAGAACTAAAAAATGCTATCATTCCTGTACTATCGTACTACTGCCCCTGCGTACAAAACCTTCTCAAAGAGTAAAACTTGTACTATCTTACACATGCCTAGTACAAATTTTTTGTTTGGCTGAGTTACTTATGAGCAATGCATTAAAATAATTTATTAATATAACCACATTAGTCATCCTTAAAAGGAAATTAATCTTCAAGACTCTATTAAGGATATTTTAAATGCATAAAAATAAACCACTCTAAAGTATATATTCAACACATGTGATCAAATATTTATAACCACCTTAACTCTATTATTTTATCGGTGTAGATGTATATTTTTTCTCTTAAAACACCAAAATATTATATGATGATAATTAGAAAAATCACACCATTTGAGCTAAAGTTTGTAGAAAGGAAAAGAAAATAGAGGAAAATGAAGATCAAAAGAAGAAGAAGAAAATAGGAATATATGTTGAAACTTTAATTATTTTATTGAAAATAGAAAAAAAAGAATTTAAATATTATTAACAACTTTATTTAATATTTTTCATTTAGTGCAACTAGTAATATTGTATTGGTATTACTTCACCATTGTAGCATTACAGTAATCTTCACCATTGTTAGTATTACTTCACCATCAATCTCATATAATATTTTTTAAATTCAATTCAGTAAACTTTTACCATTACTTGTTTGAAATGCTTGTAACAACTATATTTAAAAACAATAATGAAGGCACTTTTAGTTATATGAAGACCAAATTGTTGCATATATGGTGTCATTTTATTTTTTTAATACCATGGGTTTGTATAAAAATAAAAATCATAATCGTCTCGTTGGGATTAGAAATGAAAAAAAATATAAATTAATGATTAATGTATGATTTATTTTATACAGTTGTTGATAAAATTTGTTAAAATATATTTAAAATGTGTGAAAGCCGTACACCACAAACGACTTCTTCATTATTTAATCTCACGTGTGAGATATTCATACATATATAATATATGCACATTGAGGAATATTAAAAACGACAGCGTAAAGACGAGTGGCAAAACGTGTACCCAAAACGACAAGGTCAACCAGTTTGACTGAGTTTTGGTACCAATTTAAATTGGATAATGATCATTGACTCGCTCACTGCTACCAAAATACCAAATTCGATTCCAATAAGGTAATTTTGTTTAACCATGTAATCATAATTATTCAATTTTAATTGCTTTTCAGACTCATTCTTAAGATCTTGCTTTTGCTAATGACCACTTCACTTTTATTGTGCTTGTTTCTTCTTTTGAAAAATGCAAATTAATTATTTGAATTCAGACTTCGAACTCAAGCAAAGGCAATTATGATCCTGCTTTTCAACAAAATAATCATATTAGATTGCTCATTTTTAACATAAATAAATGTAATAATATTACTCATACCAAAGTATTTGTCATTTAAAGAACATTTCAATCCCTTGGTATCTGGGTGGTACCTGCACCAAATCATGAACCCAATTCCCAATTCCGCACGTATGATACATCACCTAAAACAACATTAAAATAATGATTATGATATTTACCTAACTAGTATTTTATTTTGTATATAAGACAAATAATAATACCTAAAATGACGTTTAATTAAGAAAAAAAAAAGGTTCAGTTTTACAATAAAACTCGATTTTGAGTAAATCAGCAAAATTCTCCAGTAAGTTTAAATTTATTTCTATATTTAAATTTATCGTTTATTCTTAATAAAAAGTATTTTAGAAATTAGTTATCTACAGATTAAGAGTTGTTTTCGTTCGCGTTAAATTACATAGTGAGAGTTTAACTTCTTGATATTCTTTTCCTAAATTTAATACCAAAATTAATTTAATGTAACTAGTAAAAGAATTATTTTTCAAACCATCGTATCAAGAAAGTATAACTTAACTGATTGAGCGTGAGTTCTTATAAAGTCTTTCGAGTTTCATCTCTTCCATGAGCTAAAAAAATCCCAAACTACTCCATTTTTTTATTTCCATCCATATAGTTTTCTTTTCTGTGTATTTGTTTCAATTATCATTATCCTCGCAATTTACATACTTTTTAAAATATTTCACATTATAAATTTTAATTATTTAAATAAATATTTGTTTTTTACGTACTTTATATATATATATATATATATATATATATATATATATATATATATATATTTAATAGGCTGGTTAAAGCACTAATAAAATTGTATGTTTTTTTTTCCTTTCATGAGTTAAATGCATAATAGTTTTAGTTTAAATTTCAGGCGGTGAAAAGATTCGTACACCATCATCAATCAACTAAAATTTATTTAGAAATTTATAATATATAGTCGAATTTCTTGAACAGTAGTATATGTATTTCTTGAACTAACTGGAGGTAATATGTATTTCTTGAACAGTAGTTGAAATTATCATATATATATATATATATATATATATATATATATATATGTACTATTCATTTTTTTTGTTTTTTCTGGTTTGTGATGTATGTGAACTTGTAGGGTGTTTTGACAATCATATGAGAAACAGAATCCTTAAAGAAAAACATAGGCCTTAGTATTGTGCTGTACTGTTTCACATAAAAAAGACAAAATCCTTTCTAAAGTTTAATCGAGAGTTGACTATAAAATAAAATTTGAAATATTTCAAAAGTATAAAAAATTGATCATTTGGAAACAAATTTTTAAATTAAATGCAAGAAAATAATCATGAGGATGAGAATATATGGAGTCACGTCGTGCAACCACTCTGGCACGTTGGGCTGAGAAGACTGGTCCCCTTCGACATGCAGGCTCCACTCATGATGGAGCTTCTTAAATTGCTGTATAAACTCCATCAACATTCACTTTCCCCAAATTCATCATCAGAAAACGATAGATAGATGCAGAGCTAAACCTCGCTGAAGCGTTCTTCCACGAAAAAATCAAACCACCTTAACCTTAACAAGGAAAAAAGGAAGCTTCCCAAGGGATATACTTAATTCTTATGATTGGTGTGGAAGGAAGGTTTCACCTGTTTAATTCGTCAATAACTTCCACACTATAAAAACAAAATTGAATCATTTTTTTAATTTCTACCTTCCGTCCGTCCCAGTTGTAGATTCTTGCACATTAAACAACTCAACCAACAAAACCCACCAACTCTTATCTTATAAATAAACTAACCCCTCCTTTTCCATCTCTCTCAATCTCATCGTCTCCACCACCTGCTCCACCTGAAAGCTCTTCTTTGCATCATCACAAGAAACAATTTTTCTTTTCCATTCTCAAAACCCATTTGCTACCAAATACACATTCTCAACTTCTCAACTCATTTACCAAACGCCACCACCGTTAAGGTAGATTAATTACAGGACCAGAAATGTCCATGGGCAACATGTTGAGGATGGTGTTGGCTTTGTGTGTTTTGAGCAGCGTGGTTGTGACATCCTCGGCTCAGACGTGTAGAAACCAGACATTCTCTAACAGGTTGTTCGCGACATGTCGTGATCTTCCGCAGTTGACAGCTTACCTGCACTGGACCTACGACCAGGGGAGTGGGAAGTTGGAGATAGCATTCGTGCACGCGGGAATCACCTCAACAAACAGGTGGGTGGCGTGGGCCATCAATCCCAGGAACACGCTGGACCCGGCCATGATTGGAGCCCAGGCCCTGGTGGCCATTCCTGATTCGAATGGAGCAGGCCCAAGTGTGTATACCTCATCCATAACCAGCACCAGCACGCAGTTGGAACAAGGGACAATCAGTTATCCGGTGTCGGCGTTGAGTGCCACCTACGTCAACAACGAGGTAACCATTTTCGCCACTCTCACACTTCCCAACGACACCACCTCCTTGGTCCATGTCTGGCAAGATGGACCTCTCTCTGGTAGTACCCCTCAAGAGCATAGCCACGAGACTTCCCACCAAAACTCCAAGGAAACGTTGAACCTTCTTTCCGGTTCCTCCACTCAGGCGTCTGGGAATTCTCGCCAGAGAAGAAGAAACGTAAGCACCAAGGATCAATCTTTGCTTAATGTTTTCGATCATATCATATCATACATACATGGCATGACACCTTTAGCGTTCCTCCATAAAAAAGATCCATGCTTTCAAACGCAATTTTCTGTTTTTCAATAGAGGGTATATTTGAAAGTTTTCGTCCGGTGAATGTGTTAATTCTGTTTTGGAGCATTTGAACACAAAAAAACTTGAGGAAAACAGAGAAGGATGATAAAACATCTCTCAACTGTTTTGTTTTCTTAAACAATTTTGAAATCATAATAGACTGGGTAGTGTATTTTGGTGTTTGAGTAGAGATGGATTGTTGATTTTTCAGACCCATGGAGTGCTAAATGCGGTGAGCTGGGGCATACTGATGCCAACGGGTGCCATAATCGCAAGGTATTTGAAGGTGTTCAAATCTGCTGACCCTGCTTGGTTTTATCTTCACATCACTTGCCAAGCCTCTGCCTACATAGTAGGTATTTCCGGATTCGGAACAGGCCTCAAACTCGGTAGTGACTCCGAGGGTGTTGAATACGACACTCACAGAGCGATTGCTATTGTCCTTGTTTGCCTAGGAACCCTTCAGGTACGAGGTTTTCATGTTATGTTATTATGACACCATATAAGTGTATGATGGTACTGACAGAAAGCTACATGTGGCGATGATTGGATGCAGGTGTTTGCGTTGTTCTTGAGGCCCAACAAGGACCATAAATACAGAGTGTACTGGAATGCCTACCACTACTTGGTGGGATACGCCACCATATCCCTCAGCATCGCCAATGTTTTCAAAGGGTTCGAAACCTTGGAAAATTACGTAGGGGATCGCTACAATGACTGGAAGCATGCGTACATTGGTATTATTGGAGCATTGGGTGGCATTGCTGTGTTTTTGGAAGTCTTCACATGGATCATAGTGTTGAAGAGGAGAAAGTCAGAGAACAAGTTGCCACACGGAGAAAATGGTGTTAACGGGTACTAGGCCATAGCAGGCGTAGGATATACGCATGACGTGTATGTAGCCAGATAGATATTGGTTTCTTTTGTGATTTCATGCCTCTTACTTCTTCTATCGGTGTGTTATTATGTTGTTGGACTCCTTTGTATAACGTTAAGGGTGTTTGGGGAGTACTTCAGCTGCTTAGACTCTCAGTTTTGAGGTAATTCTTTCATAGGAAAGTTACATACTTTCAGGTTCTTGTTTTATTTATATTGTTACTGCAGGGTATACGTTGTATCGGTTTCTGTTACTTCATATTTGTATTTATGATTAATGATTAATTACTTCTTTCCTTTGTCTTACTCATTCTACATTTCTTGAGTTGCAAATATCTTTCTTTTGCGTTCTGCGGGAGCAACCTTCTTCTTTCTTGGGCTTGTGGCGACGAAAAAGAAGGATATTTAATAATATCATTCGTTCCATTCTAATATTCTTCATAACAGTTTTAAAATTTTAAAATAATTTAAATAAAAAATAAGTAAAAATGGAAGTCACTCGAGTTAGACATGATACGAACATATCCATCTTTTCATATTTGTGTGAGAATAGCACTTTCAGAACCATCTTTTCGGGAATGGAAATGTAGAAGAATATGGTAAAAATGAGAGTCATTTGAATCAATAATAATTAAGAATAGTTTTTCGAAACATGAAAGAACGTTTCCATTCTTGAAAATAAACTTTTAACATGTAAAACAAACACACTTTAAGTCCCACAATATACCAAAGAAACTCAGGCTATAATTTGATTGCTTCAAACTCCAGAAATTGATAAAGATTCAGAAATTCAACTGAACAGAATAATAAGAAATGACCGAAGCGAAAAATATAAATCTCTTTGTGATTGAAACAACTCATCTGATTTAATTTTATTAAAAGTTGGTTAAGCTTCAATTATAGTTGTAAGTAGCAGTTCAACGTTAAAGCATACAGCTCAGATTCATTGAATACATTGCATTCGGGGGCACAATCATTGACTCGACCTGAATTAGAATAGACTTGGTCAGACTGAAGGAAAGCATTGGGTTCTCCAATTCCTCCTCACTATCCACCGAGAATACTGGATTTTTATAATTCTCTGTTCTGCTCTCGACACAAGACTAGACCAATCATTTTATATTATATACAATCACAATCACCGTTGTTCATATAATATGAAAATGTAAACCAAACACGGTCCAGCCGGAAGCAGAGATACGTATGCCAATTTACTTTTTAATAGTAGATAACTTACCACTTGTAGTTTTCTCAAATTTCTGTCAATTTTTATGATTTTTATGATTATACCAACTACCTAAAATATACCAACTACCAAAAAGACTCAGCCATCTAATAATTAAACAAAATGAAATTCAAAAGGAACTAAAATGAGATAAAACAGGATATAGTCAAGTTGAAAGTTTCTTAGGATCGGCACAGGCAATGAGATGGCATTATTCTAAACTAAGTTGCATGGTTAAAACTATCTGAGATTTTTGAATTAGAGAATAGAATACTAAAATTTTGGTAAGATCATACAAGAATTAGAAAATTGAATGAAGTCACGCGCATCCACACTACAAAGCATTTTAACAAAAGGGAAAAACGAATTAACATGAGACTGACTAAATTTCTCCTGGTCTCACTGATTAATTGCAGGTTTCTCACAGGTTTTGGCGCACAACAGCAACAAGGGCTTCCTTCAAGAAAGGGTTGGAAGCTGCAACTCGCTGAGATGTGATGTCAAAATCCGCCCCAGACCTGAAGCAAATGAACCATCAGATATTAACACAATCTTTTAAGCATATGCGTCCAAGTTTGTGCTATATAGTTCTGAATGAATAGAAAGGACTTCCCATAACTACATAAACGCCCACAAGATAAAGATTCTAATAAAATAGCCTACCTATCTAACAGTGCAAACAGTCTAGTAGAACAGCATAATATATTGGAAAAAACCCAAGTCCTATAATCACTAGAAATAATATCAAAATCCAGTATATAAACAAGGATAAACCTCAATTTATAAACCAATTTTGGTGGATTGAATTAGACCTAAACCACTTTACAATATGATAACGACGTCCGTCTTAGATTTTAAATGATCATTAAATAATGTCAAAATACAACGTATATAAGTAAGACAATCCTTACCTAAGTTAGATTCGTAGTGTTGAGTTTGGCTTAAACCATTTTCTTAATATAACATGTTATATTGTTAAGAACAAGGGCATCAAATTAAGGACACTTACGGATCAAATAAAACACCTCCAGCTTCTCTAACAATGACAGCACCGGCTGCCACATCCCTAATAAGAAGGAAGAGACTGTTAATCTAGGAACATATCACATTATCATAATTCCCAGTTATGAGTGATGTTAACATTCCTACCAAGGACCTCCAAAGCCAAGTTCAAAGCATACATCCAGCCTTCCACATGCAATTCCGCATAGGTTTAAAGCACAGGAGCCAGTCATTCGGAGTGATCTCACCTAATCAGAATAAAGGCATGGTTATTATGATGCAACAACATCAAGCTTTAATCCGATTGATTCCAATAGGAAGAACACCTAATTTTACCTTGAAAAGCAAGCTATTAATCCTATTTGTGCAGGCATCTACCGTTAAATTGTCACGTTTTGTTCCAACCTGCACTTCCAGAAATAAAATAAAAAAAAACTTCATGAATTTCAAATCTATCTTGATTTGAAACATTTATAGTGAAACAGACACATGTTTGAGTCATCCCCTTTCACGTTAGTATCCCCAAAATGTGATAACTTTCATACTCAAGGATTGGAATTGTATGCAATTAAATAAAAACCAGTATGGACAAAAGGTGCAAGTCACTGGGGATAGAACTCTTTTTGCACAATAGGTGGCAATAATTTAAGACATCATGAAAACTACCCGTAACCCGCCAGCCGGGTTACTAGGCTGACCTTAGTGGGTTACCTGGAATTCAATTTAAAGCAAAATTAGCAATGGCATTGACATCACAATCTGCTAAATGAGCATATTTGCAATTAGTACAATCTAGCTCCCAAAAAGACATTTTAATTCCTATGTTACTTTCTTTTACTTTCTTCATCATGTCACAGTGGTTGCCTAAATTAATGGAAATGTTTAGATTTTGTACCTTCTAGGTTTGCACATGCTCACAAATAGAAAGGCTTTGAAATGTATACAGGAGGCACGCATTTATAATTCGAAGTACTAGAGAGGCAAGTAGCAAACCAAACAAAATCAGAGCACACATATGAAGACCGAGGAGCATTCAACATTTATAAATTTGAAATGGTCAGGTTATAAATCTATTTGGAAAATAAAAGGAGAGTATCATGATTTATATAGATCCTCTAACACAGCTCATGACGTAGATGCTAGGTATGGAAAAGAGAATGCAACTGTGTGGAAAAAGATTGACATGTAATGGCACGCACAAACTCATACATGCATGCTCCCATAGGTGCTTAGACCAAATAGCAGACAGAATGTAGTCTGCAGTTTTTATTTAACAAAAGAACTGCAGGGCTATTGCCATTGATATGCTGGAGCATATGACTATCCTAACAGAAAGTTTCGCCAATGCTCAATATGGGTAGCGAGTGGAACAAAACACATACCATTTTTCCATAGAAAAAGTATAAATGCAGAACTTTCACACAATCAACTCAGACAAACTTGAAATACCTCTGTGACGAGAAGAGCGTTGATTAGTTCAGTTTGTGATGATACTGAAAAATTCAAGGTAATATCCATGAGTTAACTATACTCAATTAACAATAACAATCAAAAGACAGAGATCAGATGATCCACCTTTTATAGGGTTCCCGTTCAGAAAAGCACCTTTTCCATGGATTCCAGTGAAAAGCTACATGTGCCATTCTAAAACTTCAATTTTCATACCAAGAAAGGGGGAAGCAAATAAAAACTCTTAAAAAGTGTATAATTTAGGTCTAATTCAACCTCTCACAAAATCGACTTACAAGTACGATTTGCTCATATATACTATAATTTAGTCATATTTCTGTTCGATGTGAAATTCCAACAAAAACAATTAACCTCTCCACACCAATACCAATATTACTAATAGAAAGTAAGTTATAGATTTTAGGTCCTAAATTAATTACTTCAACGTCACTAGTCCTCAACAAATCATTGCAAATACGTTAAAGCCATTGAAATACTATTTATAAAACATGAGAACATATTGATTGAAAGCTTTGCCCAACAATCTGAATTTGCATGATAACCAAAAATAAAAACAATACATGTATCATAACGGGAATGGATTCCCTCGTGTTGAACCTTCACATGAGTAAATAATTTGAAAATTTTGGGTCTATCTTTCTCTTTAAGTGTACATAAACTTTAATATGATTCTACCTGTTTAATCTCCAAGAAGAGAAAGATAAAAAGTACACATGATATGTGAAAATTCAATAGAAGATAGGATTCGTTTACTTATAACAACGTTTACCATTGAATAATACACATGTTTCAAACGTCAGGAAATTTGGAATGGCGTTGTGGTCAGACTGTGGTGCCAAAGAAAGGTTCTCACCTCATTGATGATAGGATTGTAAACAACACCAACTGTAGGAATTTTTCGAATCGTAAGACCGATGGATACACAAACAAAAGGGAACCTAGAAAAGCAGAACTGTAATCAGTCCATAGGGAAAAGCCAATGTATCAGTTAAAACATCAGACCAATATTTACCCATGAACAAAATTAGTAGTTCCATCGAGAGGATCAACTATCCACGTGGGCTCATCAGTCAGTTCCGCATTGCCACCAGCAGCTGTGGTTTCTTCCCCGATGAACTAAAAAAAAAAAAACTTACAATGACGTCAAGAAGATATTCCATGCAAGGCCAACTCAAATATGATTGTGTGGAAAGTTGAGGGAGAGATGAGTGAACCTTGTGAGAGGGGTAAAGTTGCTTGAGATGATTAAAGATGAGATCTTCACATGCTTTATCAGTTTCAGTGACCAAATCAACCTAGTAAAAGTAAAAAGGTTATTATTATACCTTCGATCGTCTACTTACAGTGCAAATGTCAAAGTTAGAAATGAAGACAAGGCAGGAACCTGTCCTTTGTGCTCCACGTTCTTGGTCTGATAGAAACCTTTCCGAATAATCTGCAATGAAAATCGAATTTGACGATCGAAAGAGATGAAACTAAAGAGACATAAACAGAAAGAGATTGGAATGGGGAACAACCTCGCCAGCCTTGTGAGCAGCGTCGACCGCAGATGCGAGGAATTGGGAGAGCGAATCTGTGTTTGCAATGAAAATCAAAAGATTGCAATACCATTTAACATTCGCAATTATTAAAATGATTCGATCCTAATCGTACCACTGTCACCCATTTTGTTCCTTCGCAAATCAGAGTGAGAACTTCAACCGCACACTGCTCTCACTCTGAATCAGAAGCGCAGTTATATAGCATGTTCAGTTCCATTTCCCATTTTCTCCTCATTCGAATTTTTCTTTATTTATGAAAACTCAAATTTGCCCCTAAATTATTTTATTTTTCTTAAACACTTTATTAACATTTGTCTCTCAATTTCTCATGTGAATTCGTTCCGCTTTCTCTTGTCTATTTTCGATTCTTGTCCTCGTGCCGTGAATGAGAAGAAAAGAAAATATGGAATGCATTCTTTCTTGGTTTCTCTCACGAACCTTCTTTCACTGTCTCTCACCAACAAATGGTGAAGGAATTCCGTATTTTATTTTATTCTTTGACAAATGCAAGAACTATGCCATTTTGTCTATTCCTTTCCTTCGATTCAACACTAGGCACTTATATAATCCACATTAGGAACTGTTGTCTATCATTATCCCTTGTGATATGAATCAAGCGAGGAGGCATGGACACCAATAGGTTTACGTCTTATAGGGTTTGTATCTTCTCATTGATTTTCTCTCGAAATACTTAAAGTGTATCAGAGCTTAGTTGTGTGGTGATCGACTTAAACGCGTCTCTGTATCGAAAGTCTTCTTAATAGTGGGTCAGGTAAATGTGTTCCGTTAGAAAGAACGACGTTACGGAAGATGGATACTCGATACTTAGCTCGAGGGTGAAGTGTCGATATGAAGGGATTCACTTTTTAGAGGGAAATTGATGGAAATCCAAGTGTAAGTCTAAATTCCACATTGAATAAAAAAAGAAAGTTGAGTATCATATAAGGATGAAGACCCATAAACCTATTGTCTTAAGGTTTTAGATTAAGAGTGGTGTCAATTCCTTATATGTGGATTGCATTCATATCTCATTAGTGTTGTATTTCCCAAGTGAACCTCTCTCGAAAGAACCAACAGTAGTGCAGTACGAAAAAGGGATACTCGATAGTTAACTCGGAAAAAAGGATCAATGTGAAGGATTGCAATACGAATAAGGGGGTATCCAAGAGTGGTGCAATACAAAAAAAATACTCTCACCGGTTAACTAAAAGAAAAAGTATCAATGGGAAGGATTCACACTTGAGAGGATATTCTATTGTTACTTGGATGTAATTAAATTTCGTTCTTTGAAATGAGTATGGTTGATAGTTTGTTATTAAATTAGGAGTGAACCGTTATATAATGTTATAATTAAGTCTAATTTAATAATAAGTTACTTTGATACCTCAAATTTTGAATTATCTTGATAAAATTAAGATTAGGTTATTTAATGCTCTTATGTCTTGGTATATTGAAATTGATTCTCTATGATAATTCTAAAGTTGGAATTTTTAGATGTAACTTACATGTTAGTTATTGGGGTATTTTGTTGTTAGATGTTCCCATATTCAATTTATAATAGTCTATGTATGAGTTTTTTTTTTTTATTGTTATTGACTAAGTTTTGTTCGAGAGGAATTTAACAGGTATAATGACACGAGAATACTTGAATTTCGTTAAATTATAAGTATGTGGTTTTGTTGATATGCATAATTTATTTATCGAATCATTTTCGTTCGACAATTTCCACCCAAAAGTAATGGGAAAATTTTGGTGAAATTTGCTTAATGAATTTTCAAAATTCACTCTATGAATATCTTATGAAGATAGTGTGGTTGTTAAATTATTGTATATTTGCTTTTGAAAAATATTATATTGTGAAATAAGTAGTTGCTAAAGAAACAACTTATCTCGTGTTTTGCGATAATGTATATTAAATTACGAAGTCATTAATGGTATAAGTTATTAAATTTGGATTTTATTAGTATTCCAATCATATAAATAGAGATATTAGAAGTATTTATATATTATTATTACTCAACATAAAAAGTGTTAATAGCTATAATGATTTTTCTGTGAAATTATATCTGAGTAAGTATATTCTAAAGAATATTCCAAAAACTTTTCTTAAGTATCTCCTCTAAGTTTTCTCTAACCATAGAAATATAATAATAATAAAAAAAAAACTAACATCTATTTATATACTTATAATCTCTGAAAACCAAATTTAATTCACTCTTTCTTTCTTAATAGCCCACTTTTATTTTATTCTTCGAGTACGACTAATGATATTATATCATTTTATTAGCGTAAACATATTCGCTATTGTATTTGTGTATATAAATTTTTTAAACATACGTAATATTATATCTGATGATATTGTAATGTTATTAAGTTAATATATAAAATAAAACTATATTTATTAAAAGTAAAGTGAAATATATAAAAAAATAAAAAATAATTGTTAATAAATAAAAAAAAAGAGAGAAAAATTGAGATAGACAAATTTTATAAAAAACATATAAAAATAACAATTAATTTTTAAAATTTTAATAAATAATTATACTTTAAAAAATAAAATTAAAATTTTAAAATATCGACACAAAAGAAAAGAATTATATATTGTTATAAATTTTAAGAAAAAAAATGTTACATTAAATGATATAATGCCGAGCCACCTTTTTCAAAAAGTTTTCTTTCTCGTCGCTTATTTTGTGTTACCAAACAAGAAAATGTTTTAGTTGATTGAAAAGGATGGGGAAAAGGATATTTAAAAGAGTTAAAAGACAAAAATTGAAATTGCCTCGTTGCTTTGTCTCTGAATCCAAATGGTAGGGCAGAAAGTTAAGAAGACATTGTTTTCAAGGCAACAAAACAAAAAGTCCATTTATGGGGGACCCTTAACCAGGAATTCCATCTTAACTCACAAGAGTCTAAAAAATTTAATTTTCCAATATTTAAAAAAATTATTAATTGCTATCATCATCACATTATAAATCGTTGTCAATAATAAATTTATTATTTTTTAATAATCATTTGAAAAAGTTATATCTTTAATTATTTCTAATTAATGAGAAATATAAACATTTTATATGGGGACCACAGTTTAATGTATATTGTGGGCGTCAGAAGTTCTACACGATCAATTGATTAAGAATCATTGATATATATTTTTATAATTTTATTATAAAAATTAATAAGTGTCGTTCTTCTTTTTCCTTTTACAACATGAGATTATCTATCCATATAACGACTGAAAATAATTTAACAAATATATTTTACCATGAAAGATAAAACTTATACTTTTAAAACAAACCAGTTGGGCAAGAAATTGTTCAATATTCAATAATTCAATCTTGCTCTAACTCATAATAATAAAAAAAACAGATAGATAACATAATATTAAATAAACATACCAAACTTTGTAACTCAAACACACATAGTAGATACTTTCATTATTAGCTTCCACAAGTCAAAGTACTTACCTAATCGATTTAAAATAAGATTAAATATATCATAATACTTATTAAAGACTGAATTTCAACAATACGACCAAAAATAAAATAATTTTAAAATATAATTAAGAATAAAATAAGAATATAACTTTTATAGAAATAATTACCAAAGTATTTTGATTAATTGTTATGTTTATGTTTATATATATATATATATATATATATATATATATATATATATATATCATTTAAAATAATAATAATGTCGCAATAAATATTTTTCATTGACCTCACCGTATATTTTGTCAGCTTTCAACAGTTTTTCAATCTTTTTCTGGCACAAACATGTCACCGGTTCATGAAATTTTTTAGTGCAATTGACTCATCCAATTCAGTCTTAAGAAAAGTGGAAAAGATTAAAACGCACTAACCATGTTAGTTTTTTTACATACTTACTTGACATCTGTGACTGTAAAATAAAGCTTCTAAGTTGCACCATTCATTGTATTATTCAAATTACTCCTCCCACTCAGGTATAAAATGCTCCCTCACTGGTATAAGGATTTTATCAAGTGACTTTTTTCACTTCAAAAGATGCTAACCCTTACATAAATTTTCTTGATAAAATGTACTTTGATGTAAAGTGGATTTTTCTCTACAATACACCAGAAGGCCAAAATGAAGAACTAACAGAAGAAATTTGTCATACAATGAGTAAGAATATTACATGACCGAGTACAATATACAAACCAGCTGGTAGGTAAACCATTATAACACCAGAAGGTCATATACTGCTACTGCATGTAGTTCATTTTAGTAATTTATTTATTTATCTACGAATTACAGAAACGAAATTAAATTTCGGAATGGAAACACTGGAATTTGTGTTGAATGTAGGTCTCATCTTGATGAAAACTAAAAGAACTATAACAATAGACAATTATATAAAGTAAAATATCGCAATGCAACTTGTCACCTGACACAATCTGAAGCTCAAGCAACATCTCTCGGTTCAAGAGCTGCAATTTCTCTAATAACTTGAGCTTTGTCAGCTTCAAACTGTTCATCCTCTACAAAATCCCAATAAATGTGACATCATGAGAACACAATACTAAGAAAGTAAATACAAACTCTTAAGAAATGGCATCACTTCCTTCCTTACCTTTAGCTATTTTTAAGTCACCCAAAAGTCTAAGAAGCTTGCTTCGGTTTGCAACAAGTATGCTGATGATATCAGCTGGTTTCTTTTGGTTAGCAACAAACAGCTGCATGACAAGAACAAATCAATATAGAGAAGCATAATTTGGAAGGTATTAAGTTAGGAAGAACGTTTCAAAATGTGGACCAATATGTAAATGTAACTATAATACCTTGAAAACATGAAATGCTTCAATCTGTATGCTCTTGCTTGACTCCTGCAGAAAGATATGAGCAATGACCCATTAAATGCTTTTACAAACATAACTAAAATTCTGAATTTTCTGTTCAACATTAAAATATATATATATATATATATATATATGCTCATCAGAAACTCAACATTATCATATCAATGTTTAGCAATTCATTACGTTTAGACAGGTGGACTACTAAGAAGTCACTTTAATATTTTAATAAAAATTAAAACACTGTCGACACAAAAACTGCAACTGAAACTAAACACTATCATATAATAATATTTTTCCTTTTTAGCTTTTGTGTGGGGGAGGACACAAGAAAGGCAGTTGAGAAGATAAGTCATGAAGTTCTAGAGAAAGGACCATACTCGTAGAAGATTCATTAAAATCCTTAAGTTGTCTCGTGAGCTGACATATTGTGTCATTACGGCTGAATTTGAGCGATCAAGTAACATATCTCCCAGCACCTGCAAAAGAGGGATAAAAGAAATCACTCAACCAATATACATGAATAGATTCAATTATAGAACAAGAATACAAGTAGCAATAGATGACATATAATAGCAAAGAGTTGAACAAACTCAAACCTACTACAACCAAAACAAGTTAAGATTTATGAAAACATTTTCAAGAGGATAATCTCACAGTCTCAGACTTCTCATTCTTGCATTATCAAATTAGAGTTGAGATGAATAACAAACTTAGATCATACCTTGACAGCTTGACGCCTTGTAATATAATTGGAAGATTCCAGCAGCTTAGAGTTATATTCATAAAAAAACTGTAATTAACCACACAGACAAATGAGTAACAGCCGGTGGCAACTACGATGATAATATAAAGTATCATCCCCTACCAAAACAAACGTTAAAAAGTGGTGGCTTTAAACTAGATTCCAAGATCACGGCGAGTAAACACACTTGTGTGGTTATGTATATACGAGATAGAGCCAATACAAAATAAAGCATGTCAAGATAAACAGATAGACTTTCTAATACAATCTATGCAACTGATAGAAAGTATTGCCCCCTCCCAGAAAAACGTTAAAAAGTGGTTGCTTTAAACTAGATTCCAAGAACAGGGTGAGGAAAAACACTTCGGTGGTTAACAATCATAAACAAAATGCTGTTATGCATTTACAACTGTTCTTTGAAATAAGTTTTAAGTTTTATTACACAATATTTTAAAAGTTATTTTCTCCAATAACAAATTTCGTATAACTTAAACTTCAAAAAATAATTACTCATTTTTCATAATATCAATGTAAGAGTTACCAAAGAACTAAAGTCATAATCTAAATGTGACCCCCTAGTACCAAACCACATACTATTACCATAAAACCTTCACAAATCAAGCATTCCTCCAATGAATCTAGCACCAAGAAGAATATTGCAAGAAGTGAAATATACACATTTGTGTAAACTTAAAAAATCATCGATTTTCTATTTAACTTGAGTGGGGTAACCTACCCATTCATAATTCTTGGAAAGGAATTCGGCAACTGTAGATTTATGCCTCATCAAGAGCTCCTGCAACAATATGACATGATATAACTCTCAACTTTCCCTAAAGAAGGGGCATGATACCAAAAACGAAAAAAATACCTTAAATGTAGCTGCAGCATCTGCAGCTATGTCAAAATTTGGAAGTTGAATGTAGTCAAAAAACTTCTTCATATGAGGTGAGTCCAGAACATATCTGATATAAAGCAAATAATTAAAGCATCAAAAGTCACAACTCATAGAAGTCATACTAGAAACAAATATAATGCATAGGCTGTCTCTGATTTTTCTTCATCTATTTATGCTTCAGTTACCATAGGGGCTGCCTACACAATACCATTATCGTGTAGCAAATAACATATATATGTAAGTATTGGAATCAATGGCATCACCAATATGACTTCAAGATATAAAACTATTCTAGCATGACCCAAAACCATGGCCAAAATTATTGTTTCCATCAGCGAACATTAACTGCTTTAAATTTGAAATCACAAATAAAAAGAACCGTTGAATCTATATGCTCCTTCCCCTTACTTCGCAACAATCTGGTGTCTTATGCACTCTCTCAACATCGCCCCGTAGTGTAAAGCCATGTCCATGTTTTCATAGCTACAAAAGGAAACAACAGAGCTTGTCAATAATATCATTAGATAATCAACAGAGGGCGAGCACAATTTTACAAAGAGCAAAACAAGAAACAGAAGTCACATGATCACGGTTAGATACACAACAGTACAGACTTTCACCTAAAGAACGATTGACTATAATCAACTGGCACCACAATACTAAATTTATATTAGATCAAAATAGCGAATGTACCTACTAACTGGAAAGCCAGCCAGAAAAATTAAAAAGACAAACACGAAGGAAACAAAATGTTCGTCCAACAGTTGCAGCTTACCCAGATACCAACACATCCATGAGATCTAAATTTGTCTCCAAGTAATCGGAAGCGATGAGCTTAGACTGAACCTGCTGTCTCTGTAAATTGGCAACAATTTGAGTGGCATCCTTCCGAGCCTGCAAAATTCGAACAACACAAAACAAGAATTACCGAAAGAAATGAGATAATTAATTAAATAAACGGTGACGCCTGTATCAAGCAATTACCTCCAAGTTTAATTTGGGAAGACATAGGATAAGGAGGCGCAAGGTGTTTTCCTTGAAGAATTCCTGAGTGAGCTGCGCGCAAGCCTCGGGAACCGGTTCGGATTCGCTGTTCCCATAGAGAATTGTCTTCAACTCCCGGAGGTTTTTGGTGAGTTCGGCCGTCTGCAGAAAAGAGAAGAGAAAAAGTGAAAAATGATAGGAGCCGGAAAATGAGAGGTGCGATGCGAGAGCGAAGGTTCATACCTTGTCGTCATCGCGGTTGGTGAGACGGAGAAGATCTCGGGTGTGGCGAACGATGTCGGAGGGAGTGCGGGGCTTGGGCTTGAAGAGGCTCTTCATGCTGGGAGAATCCGGAGGGGAAAAAGCCACCGCCGGCTCCGACGAAGAGCCCCTCCGAGGCCCCTTCGGTTTGGACACGCACACTCCTATCTCCGCTTCTTCTTCTGTTACCTTATCCGATTCCGATGGTCAAATTTCAAATCTCAACGTTCCTTCATTCACTCACGCCACTCTCCTATCCCTTCACGTGAATTCACACCTTTCTCATTTTTTCTCTCATCCTCTTCATCCTTCTACCGTCTCATTCATTCCTCCATCTTCACTTCTTTTCTTTTTTTTTTTTTTTTTTTTTTTTTTTTTTTTTTTTTTTTTTTCTTTTTTTTTTTTTTTTTTTTTTTTTTTTTTTTTCTTTTTCTTTCTTTTTTTCTACCTAAAT
>Ga0214544_1007145_pt1 | contig 19891 bp, 9 predicted proteins | sample CNSS3metaG_FD_160074 | JGI IMG/M metagenome (GOLD analysis project Ga0214544, IMG submission 160074) | Root nodule microbial communities from cowpea collected in UCLA plant growth center, Los Angeles, California, USA - CNSS3 | ecosystem: Host-associated > Plants > Roots > Nodule | place: USA... | reverse complement strand
TTTTATGATTGTAAATTTTATAATAAAATGAAACAATAAAATTTAAAATATAAGTTTTAAAATATCAAAATTTTTATAAAATTTTATTTAAAATATTTTTAATCAAATTTTATTATTGTAAATTTTACACTAAAAATGTAATAATAAAATCTAAAATATTAAGTTTTAAAATATCAAAATTTTAATATTTTTTTAATATTTTCAATCAAATTTTATAATAAAATGTAAGAATAAAATTTAAAATATCAAAATTTTAATAAAATTTTATTTAAAATATTTTTAATCAAATTACTAAAAATTTGTTTTTTAAAAAATATTTAAAACTTTAAAAATTATATAAAAGTTAAAAAATAAATAAAGAGAATACAAATCATCAGTAAATTGATCCTATCATGTAATTAATTATTTAACTGACCCATTTTTGTAATGAAAGAATCAAAATAACCCATTTTTATAAGAAAATCTTCAAAATATCTTGCAAAAGTAAGCTATCAATCTCTAACTTTTCCTTTGTTTCTCTTATTTTGATACATTATTCATTATATATTTTTTTCATATATCAAATTATCTAAAACATCTTGAAAGGGTATAACACTTGTTTTTATAAGCTTAATTTAGTTAATTCGTTAAAAGATTATTGTTTAATTACATGTTATATTTCAATTCAATCTTCTCCGAACAAAGTTAAACAAGTTTTCAATAGACAAAAACTTTGGATATAAAACATAATTATTAATTAACAAAAATATTTGCTATTCTCAAGTTCATATTTATTAATACCACTTTAAATATTTGAAAAATGAAGTTTTGTGATTCGTAACAGTTCATCTTCTGTTCAACTTGACTAGAATGGCTCCAAGATGCTATTGGTCTCTGAAAAGGAAAAGAAAATGAGGTGAGAACTGAACTGAGGGTCATTTCCCCTTAAATTAATGCGTTGTGAAAAAAAAAATGGTGGGAGTGGGAAGTGATGAGCATGCTTATTTTGCCACAGCCACGGCAACCGTAGTGTGATGCTCGTAAAATCCAACAGTTTCAAAATAGGTATTTTTTTTTTTTTCAATTCACAAACCAATTCAGCTTCTCACAATGTTCACTGAGCACTCACTCCTAATTTTTCTTCACGATTTTCAATTTCAATGCGCGTGGTTTAAGTTTCTCTATATGTGATGTGTGCATGAGCATTTCACACTGCAAAACCGCCGAGTGTGTTTTTCTCTGGTATTGTTTGATGTTATAGGGGAAGTAGTAGGATTAGTTGTTGTTGTCTTCAAAGGTTGTTTCTCATTCACCACCAGATGTTCTTTGTTTTTGTTTCTTATGTTGTACTACTCAACACAGGGAAAATTAGGTTCAAGGTGGCCTAATCAAACGGTTTAGACTTGATATTTGGATAAAACACAAACATAGGCACAATAAACTAGCCACTCTAACTCTTTTACTCCAGAACTTTTAAATTTGAGGCTTTCTGCACCAAATATACTAAACTAACTAACTGTGAGTGAGACTCCTGGATTTGCAGAGGTGTGAGGGTTATTGTAGACAACCTTCTTCCCTTTGCTTATGCAAAGAAATTGTTTTCGAATTCAAACCTATGGCCACCTGGTCACAAAGGTAACTTCAAAGTTGTTAGGGCTCGCCCTCACCCTAGATATGTTAAATTAGAGTCGAAGTTATTGACTGTGTGTTTTTTAATCCTTAAAACAGTCACGGTGGTGAGTTGTCAAAGCAAGTTCGCAACGAATAACCTTCTCATATTACCTCTTCAGTGTAGAATTGCAAGTTAAATTGGTAGTGTTTGACACTTCAGTGTAAAATTGGCATTGAAATTGGTCGTGTTTTTTTTTTCAATATACATTGCAATGGATGAGGTTCCCATCATTGTATAGTCGGAGAGATTTAGATGTATATAACTAACCTTACCCTGTCCCATATATTCTAAGCACGCAAACGCTTGTGTAGTTAACAAGTCTCCTTTATATTTAATGGGGGGTATTGTTCTCTTTATTCCTTTTTCCAAAAACAAAACTCATCCTTTTCCTCCTTTATATTTTGTTGATTGTTGGGACTTGCAATGTTGACATTGGTATGTCTCTGTCTTTGTGCTTTATAAATAACATCTTATATCACTGATTGCTTGATGAGCTTTGATTGTACTATGTCATGACGTGGTTACCATATTTTCTTACTATCCGTATTATCTAATTGAAATCTTAGTGGCAAAACATGTCATTGCCAAAGCTGTGAATCTGCCTTCTAATCTTTGAGAAATTTTTAATTTGATGACAGTACTGAGTTGGACTTTGTACTTAACCTTAACCAGCAGAAGAGGGATTTTAGGCATTTAGCTCTTCCACTTTCAGAAACATTTATAGAAATCTTTATGCATGTTTTATGCATACACTGGTGTGTTCTTACCTGATTCTGTGTCTTTTTAGTGATTTGATTGTAGAGTGTACTTTGAACCAATATTAAGTCAACATGGTGCTATACAACAATTTATTTTTCATGAATTGGATTTTTTACATGCTTTATATCCTCTTAAATCTTTATACTAAAATAGTCAAAAGTGTAACATTGATATGTTCATACATCAATGTTGTCAATTGCGGAAGCTTGTCCATATAATATGGTGGATGTCGTTGCAGACAAATAGAGGAAGCTCGATAGCTGAATGAAAAGATATATATAAAAACATAAATATCTGCTAAATAGTACATGTAATAAACTATAGAAAATAATAACACATATCAAGATAAAAAATTTAGCAATATATTCTAAGAAATAAAATCATCAAAGTCTCAACAAAACTAACAAGGAAAGATAAACACCACACAACTAAAGAAATCCAAGAAGAAATGAGAAGGAAATGAAGTTTAAAAAAATGGATCAAGAAAATGAGAAAACAAAAAGATGTTGAAAAAACTGAAGAAAATAGATGTTGACAAACTGAATAAAGAAAACTAAAGGAAAAGAAAAGAAACATAGAGAAAAGATTTAGAAGAAAAAGGAGCAAATGGAGAATAGAGAAGAGAAACCAGAAAAAAAAAAGGAAAGAAGAGATTTAAAATTGACAGTGTTTGCAGCCGCCCATTATTTGTATGTATGTATGTGTGTGTATATGGAACATAGGAAGACAAGAAGTGTTCATATATGAATTCATGAGAGTGCATATTTGTGCAATAAGCTAATAACAAACTCACTCATTATTTTGACAAACCCATTGGAAAGTCCCTAAGCTTTCTCTAAGGTCAAGTATTTTAGTTGTGCAGTGACACTCAATAAGATTAACACAAATGACTTGTTGCGTATTCATAGGTCTCACACTTCCCTCTCCACCAGGCGGGTCTGTTGTGTGATTGGTTTAGTTCAGAAGCAGTAGGTCCCTTTACTCCTGTTTTGTTATGTCCGCATTTTGCTCCAGAACAATCCTTTCAAGGTTTTGCAGAGCATTGGTTGTGTGGGGGGCCTCCTATCCTATCCAATTGTAGAGTAATTTCCATGCCTCACAGTTTTGGTAAATGATATTAGGCTAAAATTTTATGGCAATATGTAGTTGATACAGTTATTTGTTATTGTTGAATGGTTTCACTTTTGACCATATCTTTTTCCCCTTTAACATGTTTGGGATATGATTATGCTTTTGTTTCAGATAGACCAAATGGACGACCTTGTTTTATTCAATTTTCTAGTGGCTTCCTATTTCACATATTTCCCTCCTTTTATGAGAGGATATTTATTTCCCTGATCTGTACTTGTCATCTTTCCTTTGTTTATGAATTTTTCTTTATCAATACAAAATATTTGTTATGCATTTTTTTCCCAAAGACTGTACATGGTATGATTGTAGCCTTTATTGATGATCAGTTTTCTTAAATTCACTTATTTTATTTTAGATGGAAGAAGTTTGTCTGAATAGTGAGCCATTTTTTGATGTAAGCGATGATGTTGATGTTGAAGGCTCTTCTGTAGCAGAACACGGGCTTGAATCTTTAAATTCACAACCGAAAAACCCTCCAGTTCCAACAGTGGGTCTGGAGTTTGATTCCTTTGAGGAAGTTTACAACTTCTACAATATCCATGCAAAGGAACAAGGCTTTGGAATCAGAGTTAGCAATTCATGGTTTAGATCAAAGAAAAAAGAGCGCTATAGGGCAAAACTTAGCTGCAGTAGTGCTGGTTTTAAGAAAAAAAGTGAAGCCAATAATCCAAGACCAGAAACAAGAACTGGTTGTCCTGCAATGATAGTGATTAGAATGGTTGAGTCCAGGAGATGGAGAATAGTGGAAGTTGAGCTTCAACACAACCATCAAGTGAGTCCACAGAGCAAACAATTTTACAAGTCACACAAGAAAATGGTCCTTGAAGCCAGCAAATCACAACCACCTCCGGAGCCAGTCACAGAAGTACACACCATCAAGTTGTATCGAACAACTGTCATGGATGTTGATTACAATGGTTACTCAAATTCTGAAGAAAGCCATGACACCAATTTTGATAAATTTAAATATTTGGAACTTGGAGAAGGGGATGCCAGTGCTATATATAATTATTTTTGTCGAATGAAGTTGACTGATCCAAATTTCTTTTACTTGTTTGATATTGATGATGATGGGCACCTAAAAAATGTTTTCTGGGCTGATTCCAGGTCAAGGATTGCTTATAATTACTTTAATGACACAGTTACAATAGACACAACTTGTTTGGCAAACAAATATGAGATCCCTTTGATATCATTTGTTGGTGTAAACCATCATGGACATTCTGTATTATTGGGCTGTGGCTTCCTTGGACACGAATCAGTGGATTATTTTGTATGGTTATTCAAGGCATGGCTTAAGTGTATGCTTGGTCGTCCTCCACATGTTGTTATTACTGACCAGTGCAAGCCATTGCAAATCGCAGTTGCTCAGGTTTTCCCTCATGCTCGTCATTGTTATTCTTTGCAGTATATCATACAAAGAGTTCCAGAGAAGTTGGGAGGGCTGCAAGGATACGAAGCAATCAGAAGACAGATGTATAATGCTATATACGAGTCATTAAAGATAATTGAGTTTGAATCTTCTTGGGCTGATATGATTAAATGTCATGGACTGGGAGATAACAAGTGGCTTCAGACATTGTATAAGGATAGGCATCTATGGGTCCCTGTTTACCTAAAAGATGTTTTTTTGATAGGACTGGTCTCAACTAAAGAAAATGAGGGTCTGACTGCATTTTTTGAGGGTTATGTGCATAAACACACATCCTTTAAGGAGTTCCTTGATAAGTATGACTTAGCTCTGCACAGGAAGCACATGAAAGAAGCCATGGCAGATTTGGAGACTAGAAAAGCACGCTTTGAATACAAAACGAGATGTAATTTTGAGGCACAACTCTCAAAGGTGTACACAGAAGAAATCTTTAAAAAGTTTCAAGCAGAGGTTGAGGGCATGTATTCTTGCTTCAACACAAGACAGGTTAATGCTAACGGATCTATAATAACATATATTGTGAAAGAAAGAGTTGAAGTTGAGGGGAATGAGAAGGGAGTTAAAAGTTTTGAAGTTTTATATGAGACTACAAAATTGGATATTCGATGCATTTGCAGTTTGCTCAATTACAAAGGATATCTGTGCAGACATGCATTGAATGTTCTCAATTATAATGGTGTTGAGGAAATCCCATCTCGGTACATCCTACGCCGCTGGACGAGGGATTTCAAGCAATCGTTTAATCAATTCCATGCTCCTAGTAATACTGATTCCTACAACCCTGTGCACTTGTATACCCATCTGTTTAACAGTGCTCTTCCAGTGTTAGAAGTAGGGGCACAGTCACAGGAGCATTATATGGTTGCTCTAAAAGAATTGGAGGAGTTGCTAGATAAGTTTGATATAGAGGACAGTAACTCAATGTAACTAATCAATACAAGATCCTCATTCCCCACTTATAACGATTTTACTACTAATTGACTGTTTATAACCCTCCTGTGCTTGGTTTATTCAAGATTTTGTGGTACTGATAATTGTATAAAATGAAATGGCAGTTACATATGTTTTCTTGTAAATGATTTTGGCTCTGTTGATACTAATACATAAGCACTCTCTAGCTTTTCACCTCTAAATTGTATTAGGCATTATTATAATCTTCAACCTATTCATCAGCATTTGCTCATACAGATACCCTGAGAACTTTGCTAGTTTGTTTATGTTTTTTGGGATAGAGTTTTTGCCCTCAGTGTGTCAGCTTTATGCTCCATTTCAAAATGATTTTAACAACTATTTCGTTTTCGAAATTAGTTAAGGAGTCTATCAAATTTCGAAATCTGATTTAGAAAAAAAATTATGAATTTCGAAATCTGAAAAATACTTAACCAAAATTCAAAATTCAATAATATAATTAAACAAATTTTGAAATCTGATAGTATTTTAAAAAACTTTAACTAAAAATATTAATTATATTTCGAGATCAGGTTAACATATATTAAATTATATTAAGATTTTAAATTAAACTAAATAAAATATTTAATATATTTAATCTAATTTTTTTATTAAATTAAAATATAACCAAACTTAATTAATTTTATTTTCATGTTAATTAAAATATTTAATACATTTTAATGTAAAACAAAACTTTAAGGACAAAAATTTGAAATCCCTATAACATATTCTAAATATTAAAATATTAAGTTAAATTAAATAAAATATTTAACACATTTTCTTTATTTTTTATTAAATTAAAATTAAACTAAAATTAATTGAATTTTATTTTTATGTTAATTGTAATAATTAAAATATTTATTAAATTTTAATTTAAAATAAAACTTTAACTAAAAATGTTAACCGGTTTGTAATCGGTTAACATATATTAAATTAAACTGAATAAAATATTTAACAAATTTTATTTAATTTTATAAACTAAAATTAATTGATTTTCTAATATATTAATTAAAATTAATATTTAAAAAAATATATTAATTAAAATATTTATAAAAGTTTAATATATTAAATTATACTAACATATTAATTTATAAATCTTAGGTATAATTACTGATTTGGTATCCCAATTTTTTGGTTAAATTTAATTTGGTATTCATACTTTTAATTTGTTCAATTTAGTACCCCAATCATCTAAAAAGATTCAATTTGGTCATCTCTATTAAATTGGAGTTAACACACACGTGTCAAGCCATGAAATTTTTAATTTTTTTTAATATTTTAAAAAAATTAAATTTAAAAAAAAATTAAATTTTTTTTCAAAAAATTTAAAAACTGTCACGTGTCAATTTACCATCATGCCACGTGACAGCTTACAATCATGACACGTGACACTAATAATAGTTGTTTTTAATTTAGTTATCTATTTAAATTTTTGGTTCAATTTAGTACCTAATTTCTTAAAATGATCCAATTTGGTCCTTTCCAATTTGAGACCAAATTAGTAACTAAGTTTAATTTTATCTTATATATACATGTTAAAATAATTGTTTTAAATTTATACATCAAATTACTACACCTAAATATTCAAATTATTTTATTTTTTACAAGTGTAAAAAATTACAAAGGTAAAAAATGTAAAAAATAAAATAATTTAAGTATTTAGGTGAAATGATTTGATGTATATATTAGAAAAAATTATTGTAACATGTATATATAAGTTGTAATTAAACTTATTTACTAATTTGGTCTCAAATTGGAGAGGACGAAATTGGATCATTTTAAAAAATTTGGTACTAAATTGAACAAAAAAATTTAAATAGGAGAATACACGTGGCAGTTTTTAAATTTTTTGAAAAAATTAAAAAAATTAAAAAAATAAAATAAAAATTTCACGGCTTGACACGTGTCCTGTACGGACACAGTGTTAACTCCAACTTAACGGAGATGACCAAATCAAATCCTTTTAGATAATTGGGTACTAAATTGAACAAACAAAAAATATGTGGACCAAATTGAACTTAATCAAAAAATTGAGGTACCAAATCAGTAATTATACCTAAATCTTATTTATTTTTTATTAAATTAAAATTGAACTAAAATTAATTAAATTTTGTTTTGATGTTAATTCAAATCAATATTTAAAAAAATATACCAATTAAAATATTTGTTAAGTATTAATTAAAAAAAACTAAAATTTAATAAAAAATAAGAACTAAAAAAATTAATAAAAAACACTAAAAATAGTTAATAAAAATTAAAGACAATAAGTTAAATAAAATTAAAAAAATAATAAAAAAACTAAAAACTAAAAACTAAAAATATCACACAAAATAAATAAAATTAACTAAAAATTAACAAAACTATAAGTTAAAATAAAATTAAAAATAAAAACAACACACAAAATAAACAAAAAAATAAAATAACAAAAACTAAGCCTATAAAAAAAATAAGAAAATGTATATAAAAAAATTAAAATTTTAAAAAGTGAAAAAAAAGGGAAACCTAAAATTCGGAAGAAGAGTTAACCGAATTTCGAATCATATGATTTCCATAGCCGAATTTCCGAAATCCGCTAAATTCCAAAATCGAATGTCAAAATTCGGTGAAATCTGGCGAGTTTCTCAACCGTATTTTTAAATTCAGTGAGTTTCTAAATGTGTAAGTTTCTTGACCGGATTTTAAAATCATATTATGCCTTAAACTGGATTTTCAAATTCGACGATTCCTTAAACTGAATTTCGAAATTCGGTGACTACTTAATTTATTTTTTTCTAACTCAATTCAACATGCAAGGTGCAATAAAAATAATGACAAAATTAAAAAAAAAACATATAAAATGTGAAGAAGAATGAAGTAAATATACTTACTTGTGTGTGAGAAACAAAGACAAAATGTCACTGAAAACGATGTGAAAAAATATGAAAACAGTGAGAAAGAAGAAGCTCAAAGTTCGTCGAGAAAGAAGAAGACTTTCAATAAATATACACCAAACATGGTAAATACGTTTGGTAAGCAGTAATTCCTGCTTACCTTTACTTAACATATTTTTATTTATTTTGTGAAAGGTATAATTGGCCGCGGTGAAAAGTTTGTAGGCGCATAAAAAATACTTGTAGGTGCTGGAAGAAGCCTCCTATTCCAAGAGGCAACCACAACATACAAATATTGGATTATCTATAAAATATCAAATATTAGAAAATAATATGGAAGAAGTTGGTTGGACTTCAGCCATCTTTGTCTTGTGTAGCAAATCTGTGATGTATTAACTTTAGTCATCACAATGGTTTTGTCTGCACTATAGTTAATTTAAATGAAAATTAATCAAGTTTATAGTGGATTGTCATCAATATTAGAAAAGAATATGGAAGAAATTGGTTGGGCTTCAACCGTCTTTGTCTTGTGTAGCAAATCCTTGATGTATTTACTTTAAGTCATCACAATGGTTTTGTCTGCACAGTAGTTAATTTCAATGAAAATAATCAAATTTGTCTAGTTGTTTGAGAGAAAAATTAGTTTATAGTTTACGAGTATTCAAATCCAGACGATTAAACCATATACACAATTTCATCGAGATTGCCACTGAGAATTTGTTAACATCTAAATGAAACAAATCCCACTCATTTGTTAGCGCAATAGTGCATATAATCTTGATAGTAATGGGTTTAATAACATGGGAAGAGGTTTCATGAAAATCAAACCTATAAACTTGACTGAACCCCTTTGCAACCAACCTCACTTTTTATTTATCAATAATACCATCAACATTTTCATTAATCCTAAACACCCAATTGTAGCCAACAATTCTCCTGACAGTAGGAAGGGAAGGGGTACCAAACCCCAGTTGTGATCGAGGATAAGGGTACCATATTCTTGTTTCATACCTGACAACCATCTTGGATCCTGCAGAGCCTATTTAACATTGGATGGTTTTATTAGTTAAAAATAGTAAAGGATCCACCTTTAGTTTATGAATACCAGATTTTGATCTTGCTTGCATAACATGAGTATTTAAGAACCGAGACATAAGTTATTCAACAATATGGGTAGTCTTAAGAACAATTGAATACTATGATTGATACATATTTGTCAACACCCAATTTCGTCTGGATAAAAAAATAATTTTATTTTCAAAAAATAATTAGGAAGAGGAGGAAATAAAAAAAAAAACAAAAGAGCAGTGAACATTGATTCCTACTTTATTTTCATCTCATTTTAAATTTAGTTTAATCTTGTTTTGTTTTACTTAATCTTGGTTTCTTTATCTTGTTTCTTTTTTTTTTATCTCTTTTATTTTATTTTATTTTTTATTTTTGTTTTTTATTTTAATTTTTAATTTTGATTTTAGTCATATTTTGTTTACCTTTTTTATTTTATTTTATTTTTATTCTTTTATCAAAAAATATGTATATAAACAAAATGAAAAAAAAAATAATAGAAAAAGACAAGAGGTTAACGTAAGATCTAAAGTCTCTGATAGGTAGGAGTCTCTTCATTCAAGAGGCTTCACCTTCTTTGGAGGCTTTCCCTCATTCTGTTCTCTAAAAAACAAAATCAGGACCTTCATCCTCACAATCTCAACACCACATAACCCAACCCAATACCACCGTGAATCATCATCACCTCCATAGCCTGTCAATACCACTGTGCATCATCACCACCTCCATTAACCACCATTACCGTTCCCACTCTTCTCCATTATCATCCAACGCCTCCATTCCCCAATCATAATAACTCCAAACCAATCACAAGAATAGAAACCAACATTGAAACAGAAAATAGATAGCAGAGGAAGAAGAAGGTTGAATGGCCAGAGGAAGGAGGATAACCAATCGCCGACGACAATGCCGCCGACGAGTCGAAGTTTCAAGCGAAGAATGAAGGCATCATTATGGTCGTCTCGGCTAGAGGGAGGAGACGCAGCCAGTCACGGTGTTGGTCTTAGGTGTGTCTCGTGTAGAAGGAAACAAAAGTGCAGCGTTGCCGGCTCCAGGCCGTGTCGGTGAGGGTGAGCGGTGGCACGATAGTCACGGACGTTGGTGCATGTTGCTTTGTGCGAGGCGAACTAGAGAGCGACGTAATCGTCGATGGAGCTCCCGATGTTGGTTGGCGTCGTCGCCAAAGGCTTTGGTCGGGGCGGCCGTGTGGAGTTCGCCGGAGTTGGGGAAGATGACACTTGGTCCTCACGTGCTGCATCCATGGAGGGAAGAAGAGGGTTGTCTTGGCTCCTCTTGTTTGAAGGAAGGAACCCTAAAGATGGTGATGTAAGAGATCTGGGCTGAGGCTGACCATTTCTTTGTGCACCCCCGGTTTTTAACTCATACACCCCCATATTTTATGTTTCAAGCTTGTTTCTTTTATTCATACACCCCACTGTGGTTAATCCCACATCCATAGGTCTCATGTGTGTATTGGGTCTGTCTTCTCCGCGCACCCCTATCTTTTATCTATGCGCAACTCCAATTTTTTTTATCTCTGCGTACCCCTTTTTTTCGTTATCTCACACCCTGTTTTAATTTTATGTTGCGAGTACCCTTGATGTTTACTAACCTCGCACTCCTGTCACACTTGTTCCATGTTTTACTCTACGCACCCCCTTTTCCTTTATCCCACACCCCTTTTTTAATTTTATGCTGCGAGTACCTCTTGATATTTACTAACCTCGCACCTCTACCACACTTGTTTCATGTTTACTTCATGCACCCTCACATTTACTTCATGCATCCCCTATGTCTTTGTTTCTCATTTTTGGGCTTGTGTTTTATGTTTACTTCATGCACCTCACACATTACTCATGCACCCTATTATTGTTTTTTTTTTTTTTTACTTTTATCTTTTTTTTATTATTTTTTTTCTAAAAAAATAAAGAGAGAGAAAAAAAATATTTTAAATTATAAAAAATACAAAAAATCTAAAAGATGAGAAAATATTCTCTTTTGCTTTATTGTGTCTGTCCGGTCGCCCGCACCATGTGACACTCATTTTCGAAAAAACAAAAATAATTTTCTTTCTCTTTTAATGTCTGTCCGGTCGCTCTCACCGTATGACACTCATTTTTAAAAATACCAAAAATAGTTTTATTTCTCTTTTAATGTTTGTCTGACCGCTCGCGTCGTATGACACATGTTTTCAAGTAATTCAAAAATACAAAAAAAAAAATATAAAATTTCAAAATATAAAAACATCAACGTTTTTAAACAAATATATCTTTTTAAGAACTACGTGATCCTTGATTCTCCACCGTGAGATACGTAGGAGCAAGGCCAATCCTTGTCAGGTTCACTTCCAAAAAATCAAATCATTTTCTCAATTGTTTTCCAAATATCTTTCAAGAACTACGTAACCCTGATTTTTCACTTTAAATGAGAATACGTAGGACCAAGGTCAATCCTTGTCGGGCCCAAAAAATCAAAAAATATTTTTGTTTCTTTTTAGTATTATTTGTTTCATTGTTTTTGGGGAAAATTAACATTTTGAAAACCATATCGATTTTGCATTTTTAATTAAAGGTACCGCCCTCGGGTGGGCGCGATAGGGTGCTAACACCTTCCCTATGCGTAACCGACTCCCGGATCTAAAATTTGGTTTTTCGCAGACTTGTTTTATTTTTATGGTTTTCCGTAGTTTTCCAAAAATAACTATGGTGGCGACTCCAAATCTCTTTTTAAACTTGTTTTCTTTTTGGTTCGTCATCCCGTCGCAATTTCGGTTGCAACAATATTTTCAAAAGGACTAGTTGTGGCTGGGTTAGTGTGAACAACAGTAAGAGGTGTGAGATTATGAGTGAGATTGAAAAATTGATTAGATTGAGGAATATAATCAGTCTAACTTGAAAATAATTCAGTATAAGGGAACCTATTGTCATTGAACAAAACATCCTTAGATATATAAATGCGGCTAGATTTGGATAGACACATATAACCCTTATGAGATATAAAATAACCAAGAACGACACATTCTTGAGGACGAAAGTCTAACTTGTGATTATTATATGGTTTAAAATGGGGAAAACAGGCACATCCTAACAATATCAGAAGTTATAATCAATAGATTATTTATAGAGTACAATGAAGGGTACCTAAAAGTTTAATAAGGTAGTGGGCAATTTTTTTATAAGGTTGATAGTTGTTTGAAAAGAATAGTCCTGATATTTTAAAGGAAGTGAGGCATGATGAAGTAAAGTAAGACTTAACTTAGTGATGTGCATATGTTTCTTCTCATCCACACCGTCTTGGTGATGAGTATAGGGACAAGCAACTCTATGTATAATGCTAATGTGTTTAGAAAGTTTGTAAAATATTTGAGTTCTCCTTCTTAGAAAGTTCGGAGATTTTTAATTTTGGTTTCGAATTATAGTTCAACCATTGTTTGATTTTTTTTTTGAGAAAATATTGAGAGTTTCAAATTTTTATTTAACAGAATAAAACCAAGTAAAATGAGAGTATGCATCGATAAAAGATACATAGTAAACATAATTACTGATCGAGGGAACATGGGATGTCCTCCACAAATATGAAAAAATTAAATGAAGAGAACTATAAACAATTTTAGAAGCAAAGGAAGGAAGTCTATGAGACTTTCCAGCACAAGATGTATAAAAAACAACAATTTTATTGTATAAAAAACAACAATTTTATTAGATGATGGAAGTTTACAATTAGTCATAACAATTTTTAAGACATTAGCATTTGGATGGCCTAATCTAGTGTGCCAAAGATTGTTGCATTCAGAACCAATATTAAAAGATTTAGATGAAACAATAATGGTGGTAGTGTGGTAAGATTGTGAAATCTTTGATAAGAAAGTAGAAAAACAAACATGAGTGGTGAGACTAGGAAATGAGTATATATATCAACACCATTGATACCTCTAAGGATAATTTCATTTGTTGCCTGATATTTAATAGTGCAATAATGAAAATAAAACTCAAAATAAACACCATTGTCAAGAGAAAATTTACTAACACTAAGTAAATATTTGGTAATAGATGGGACATGCAACAAATTATATAAGTAAAATAGAGAAATATTTTAAACAAGAACATCCAATACCAAGAACTTGCAAACCTTCACCATTGCCAATGTATTTTTTATCAAGAGCATCAAAGTGATCAAATTGTTATATGTTCTGTGATTCCCTTGTCACATGATATGATGCATTAGAGTCTGGAATCCAGGTGGTTTGTTCTTGAGGTGCTAAATTTGCCATCGTAGTAAAAGGAACACCTTGAGTGTTCTGATTTGTAGTTTTATCACCTAGATTAATACAGTTGTTTGGGCAAGTGAGAAATTGATTAAGAGAGTACAATAGTGGTTGCAAGACCATAGACAATAAGAAATTAATTCCATTGATAAGAAGGATCAACTCGATAAAAATAGAAGTTTGCAATATGCTCATATTTGAGGCATATTTGACATTAGAAGCTTGTAAATCTTCCACCACATCCACATCTAGTGCGTTCACGGATGAAATAATCATAAGAACCCATGCGATTATAGTTCTTGGTACGTTCTTGAACTTTTGATTGATCATAGTGTTGGGTATAGTTGATCAAAGGAGAAAGAAAATTTTTCTAAAAACAATTTGTGCGAGATTCATGAGCTAGAAGAAGCGCCTTCACCTTTGTGACGGGTGGTGTTTCAAACTTGCTTTCGATGACTGAAATCACTGGGGAATATTTCGGAGAAAGACCTTTAAGAAATGTGTCAATATATTCTTTTGGTTTAACAAGACACCTAATTACAGTGAGTTCATTGACAATGGATTTTATGGTTCTAAGGAACTCGCTCATGGTTTTGTTTTCAACAAAGGTTACTCGGAGATCAGTGTGCAGCTACCTCACACGAGCCTTGGTCTGAGTATAGAAAGGGTCATGAATTTGTTCCCATACTTGATAGGAGTGAGCAACTCTAAGGACGCATGACAAAGTTGACTTGGAAAAGGTTGATGATAACCAAGAAAGTAAGATATGGACTTGAACTTCCCACTCCTTATAAGTCGGATTGACAACTACAACATCACGATCTTCATCATTAAGAAACCTTGGAGGGATAACGGGGTTATCAACAAAGTGATGAAGATGATGATTTGATAATAGGCTCAAATTGTTGTTTCCAATGAAAGTAATTAGAATAATCAAACTTTTCTACTATAGAATTAGGAAAAACTAGGAAGGGTGTGAGCTTTGATTGGCCATTGTGGATCAATTTTCGACTCTTGATACCATATTATAAAAGAATATGGAAGAGAAAGGTAATCATAAAACTAAAACTGTATTCTTTATTTTTCATTCAATAAATAGTACAAAGAGAGTATATATATAGGCCCAAAAGCCTATACTGTTGCATCTCATAATCGAATAAGAGAGGAAAATAGAAAGAAAAAAATATAAACTAACATCTAGTTGAATGATTGAATTTTTTTACATATCTCTAATAACTAGAGGTGCAAAAGAGAATGTTGGGCTAGCAAAGTTATTTATAGAGAGTAAAACCCTATTATTCAAGGAGTGTGAGAGTATGAGGAAAGGGGATTGTTGTTAATACTATTATGGAGGGATCGAGCAACTTTTATACTTCTCTGTAAGAAGATGTGCTATAGGGTATTAGAAAGATATATCCTTTCTAGTGCCTTTTTGTTTTCGTCTTTCAGTGAGTGATAAATGATACATCTCTCATTTCTACTCAATCTTTGCCTTTTTTTTCTATTCCTATTTTATTTGTTGTTGTAGTATACATCAATGATTTGAATAGAAGAACCATGGCAATTCAAGGGGCTTATGACAAGGTCAATGAGTCAACGAATAGAAGAACAAATATTTTCAAGACTTTTGATGATACAAGAAGTTGAAAGTCCTTGAAACATCAATATCATAGCTTATAGTTCACTTTTAGCATAATTTCAAGTTGTAAGTTTGTTAGGCGAGACAAAATTCACTGGGCAAACCTTTTATTAAGTTTTTGCGAATTGTACTTGTCGTTGAGGGACTTGGATCACTAAGCGTGTGGTATTTAGATAGTGGCTGTTTTAGGCAAATGACTGGTGACCAAGCAAATTTTGCAAAGTTGAGTTTAAAGAATGAATGATTCGTGACTTATGGAGATAACAACAAAGGGAAATCCTTGGAACAAGGATCATAAGCAATGGATCCTTTCAACATCAAAGATGTTCTCCTTGTTGATTGTGGCGTCTACCCTTTGATTGTTATCAAAGAAGGAGCTCTTTGTGGTGAATCTTCCATTGCTTATCAATATGATAAATTGTGGCACTTTCCTTCTTTGTCTTCTTCCACGTTCTTTACTCTCAATTTATTGTTTATTTTACAAAAGAAATCCAAAGTAAAAAAAGATCGTAATCTTTCTGATTAGGATCGTATCAGAGAGATTTACATTACTACATTCAATTTTTTTTATCAATACAATCATGTTTCATTGGTAATGATATAAGATACAAGATGAATATTATTTGAACCTTAACCACTTTTGGCTAAACATAGATTATTATTTGGACTGGAATCACACCTGACTAAGACAAAGTATTATTTGGAACATAACTACTTTTTACTAAACAAAAAGTACTCTTTGAACACACAATCAATCCTAGCTAAGCACTAAGTATTGTTTGAACACATAGTCACTCCTAAATAGACACCTTCTTTACACAAAGTTATGATCTAAACAATCACAAATTTACTAACTAAAAGAGGATAATGTTCTATGAAATATTGATAATACTCTTGTAAGTTGTTAACAAACACAACAATGTTCTTGTTCACAATAAAACTTAAGGATTACTACAGATTACAAGAGTTTTGTTATTATTCTCGTCACTGTGAATGTTGTGAACCTTTCTTCTTCAAAAGATGTTCCATATATAAATGTTGAGTATGAAAGAGTCACTACAAATTCTTTTAATTGTTGTGAAGTATTGTGAAGTTTTTCTAATTTGCCTTTCATATGTTTGCGTTTAAGCTTGAAGATGCATTAAATGCTCTTCATGCAGTATTAAATGCATATCTCTTTTCTACAAAAGCCTTTAATACATGACATGTAGGACTAAGACAACTAATTTTTTCCAAATTGGAGTAAAGCATAAGACCTAATAAGATTGATTCTTTAGGAAGGACTATCATTCCACCTTTTAATTGTTAGCGTTGAAAAACTTTAGGTGCATTCTTCAATAGATTTTTGATATAGACATTTCATTGTAAAATTCTCTTGTAAGAAATGAAGAGACAAACATTCTTTGAAAACATGGAATAAACATTTATAAGTATTTGACGTGTACCATGAAATGCTTCAAACTACGTGTATATATCATCTATTTATATGTTTGTTTGACTAGATGGAACACTTGTTTGTCAAGATCTTATGCATATAACATCATATTTTATATTTTGTTGTTAAACACATTATCAATGCTAAACATAGGGTTTTTGCTCTAACACTATATTTTTGAGAAAAAAAAAACATTGTAAAAGTGATAAACCAACTCAAAGGTGATTCAATGAAAGTGTAGGTCAATCTAGTTCTATTACATAAATTAGCTTGGTACAAGTGAACTTTGTTATAGGTCTTATATGCATATTATAAACTTCGAAATAAGTATAAAGGATATATGGAATCAACAAAAATAGAACCTTGGTAGACTTGATATACAACTACCAAGACATATCATGGTAACCCCTTTCAGGATGATGTCATGGTTTAGAAGGAAAATCCCCAGGCAATTACATAAAAAACTTCACTTGCAATTGGATTCTCAACCACACTTCTAACATTGATGATACTCATGTTGTATTTAGCTTGTGTTTGTTATGGATTGTGTTTTAATATCTATCACATATAGTTATGCATTGAAAACTCAAGGAAGCTAACTATCAAACATGAATTTAATCGTTAGGATTATATAAGTGTGAAAATTTTCATTCAAGAGTTAGAATAGCAACATGAACACAAGATAATAATAAGAATAATAAGAACAACACAATAACAAGAAGAATAAAGAACACTAAAAAGCTTTCCATTGAAAATAATTTCAATCCAAAATATTATACTAAGAGTAGAAGAGGAACATACACATAAACAATAATTATGGAAGAAGAGAAAAATAGAAAGTGGAAGAAATAAATGCATGGATTTATGGAAGTTGTAACATCACTTGAAAGAACTTCAATTTGGTCAAGAATTCCAAAGATCATGGGAGAGAAAAATTGAATTCGAAATTCAATCAAAAGAAGATAATTAGGAATTTTTCTTATGTGTAAAAATATTAGCACATTTTTTTATGCTAGTGTCATGCTTGTCTTTCATTTATGTTTGTCATGCCTTAGCCCTCTTATTGACAATTTTTGTTTCCTTCGACTATCTTGGTGAGATGTTGAATGGTTTGAATTAGGTTTTTAATGTCTTCTACCGCTCTTTGTTTCTTAACTCTTCAATATTTACAAACCCTCATTTGTTGAGTTTAATGGGTTCAATTACAAAAAATACTATTTGGCACAAGAAAGTACGTAAACGTAAAATTTTCTTATTTCTAAAATTTTATAAACAAAATAAATTATACTTTACAATAACTTGTTTATTTAAAACTAGTTTAGATCCTCCTTACCTTCAATACTCATCAAATAGGAACCTTATTAGAAAATTAATACCTAGAGTCTTGAATAAATATTTCATATTATAAGTGACAAGGTTTTCATTTATTATTTTCTAACAAAATATTTTCTTGTCATTTTGCATGTCATTCATGTATTATATGTTTTGGTTAAGTTAAAATCATTATCCATATTTTGAGGGTCTCTTCACATTTAAGATAATTGTGAATTTGCATGAAATTCCTAAGTCATGAAGTTCTTTGCCAATATAAATAACTACTTCTGGTTAAATAGCAATTTATTAAATAGCATTCCTTTGGTAGACTTAGATATGGCATAATAACATGATCTTTTCACCAAACCATGGAAACATACATAGGACCATACATCGAGTTGGATAAAATATCAACAAATTTATCGTATTTAATATGAAGTACAAAAATTTATCATTAAAAGATAAAACCTTATTATACATTACATAAATTAAAGTGGTAGGTAGGGAGAAATTGAGATTTGTAGACAAAAGTAACTTAATGGACAACATGTTACTCAAATTTGAAAAGTGTCTACACATTATCATGTAATTATTGATCATGATTATGGCCCATGTTTAAAAACGAAGGAGACAAGAGTTGTATACAAATTTAGTAATTAAATCATAACTTTGTGTAAATTTCTTGATAAATATATAAGTGTGCACCTTGTTTTTTCGGGTATAGTTAGTTCGATCTTACACCTCTTAACCATCTATCACTAAATAATTAGAAATATAAATAGAAAAATTTAATAAGAAAATAAAATTTTTACAGTACACTTGTTATGTAACTGAAGGAAAATAGGATTGGTGGTATGTGGATGGTATTCCTACAAAAGTGTCACAATCTTAGTGTTTTAAAAAAAGAAATAAAAAAAAAGGTCGCAGGGAGCATAAAATACAAGAGTCGCATCTCAACCTTTCTTGTCTTGTCTACTCTTTTGCGTGTTTTGGTTGAAAAACAAAGAGAGTGGTTTTCGTTGTTTGAGAGACACAGGAACTAAAGCAGAAATGGCGACGACGGTTGAGGCAGAGAAGAGACCCAAAACGAAGATCGTGTGCACGCTGGGACCCGCATCGCGTTCCGTTCCGATGGTCGAGAAACTTCTACGAGCGGGCATGAACGTTGCTCGCTTCAACTTCTCACATGGGTCCCATGAATACCACCAAGAAACCCTCGATAACCTCAAAGCCGCCATGGAGAACACCGGTATTCTCTGCGCTGTCATGCTCGACACCAAGGCACGAGATTTCTATTTCTTGATCCTTTTGTACCTTTTCTTTAATTGCGATTATGTTTATATTTATATATATATATATATATATATATATATATATATATAT
>Ga0214544_1007143_pt1 | contig 19895 bp, 8 predicted proteins | sample CNSS3metaG_FD_160074 | JGI IMG/M metagenome (GOLD analysis project Ga0214544, IMG submission 160074) | Root nodule microbial communities from cowpea collected in UCLA plant growth center, Los Angeles, California, USA - CNSS3 | ecosystem: Host-associated > Plants > Roots > Nodule | place: USA... | reverse complement strand
GTTTAGTTGGAACTACTTCAGTTGATACTCCTATGGAAGTAAATGTCAAGTACAGGAAAGATGAAGGAGATCTCTTGCCTGATCCCACTCTCTATCGGCGTTTGGTAGGCAGTCTTATTTATCTCACTACTACTAGACCTGACATTTCGTATGATGTTCACCAGGTCAGCCAATTTATGTCTTCTCCTCGTCATCTTCATTTTGCTACGGTTCGTCATATTATCCGCTATCTTAAAGGTTCATCTACACGTGGGTTATTCTTTCCCAAAGCCTCATCTTTACAGCTTATGGCCTATAGTGATGTTGATTGGGCAAGATGTCCGGATACTCGTAGGTCTACTACCGGTTGGTGTATGTTTCTTGGTGATGCCTTAATTTCTTGGAAATGTAAGAAGCAAGATCGTGTTTCTAAATCTTCTACTGAGGCTGAATATCATTCAATGTCAGCTGCTTGTGCTGAAGTTGTGTGGTTACATAGTCTTTTGGACCAGCTTGGGTTTTCCCAACCTACATCTACACCTCTTCATGCAGACAATACAAGTGCTATTCAGATTGCTGCAAATCCAGTGTTCCATGAATGTACCAAGCATATTGAAGTGGATTGTCATTATATTTGAGAGGCTTTGACCAATAATGTCATCTCTCTTCCTTACATCTCTACTGATCTTCAAGTTGCAGATATCTTTACCAAAACTATGACTCGACAGCGCCATCAATTTCTTGTTGGCAAATTGTTGCTGGTTGATTTACCAGCATCAATTTGAAGGGGAATGTTAGTGTGTATAAATATAATTTATTTTGTCTTTAATAGATTATTTTATACACGTAACACCTAGCTGTTAGGGATTCTCAATTACTCCATGTAAATAGGAAATCTTTTATAATCTCTCCCCCTTTATTGAATATTAATGTAAAGATATTCTACAGTGCCTATTTAAGAAAAGGGTGTTGCAGAATAAAAGATAAGTCATTCTAAAATACACTCTTGAGTATTGGATTCAAGTATGTTTTCACATACCGTGATATTGTGACAAAAATAATCTTGTGAAACCTTCATTCAAAGATTTTCTACCATCACTTGTGAAACTCTACAATCTATTACAAGCAATATTTTTGACAATTTTAATCAAGATCAATACACAAGAAAAAATATAGAATAGAAACAAGGTAACCTTAACAAAGATAAAACACAACAATAAAGAAAAGATACAAACGTGAACTTCTTAAACCAAGGATTTGATTCAAATTTTAAATTAAGAAGATTCTAAGAAGTGCTTTTAAGTTCAAGCGAGAGTATCTCACAGTTGACAATGTTTTAAGAAAGAATGATTTTGATTTTGTATCATTTGATTTTGAAATAAGAGAGAGAAAATTTTGGTACTTGGTGATTATAATTGATTGAAGTCATTTTAATCAACTAAAATAGAGGTTAAAATAAGCTCTTGAGTTTGAATATGTTAAAATCATTCTTGAGTTATTTTAATCGATTAAAACAAAACAACAGTAACTTTAGTAGATTAAATAATCATGGATTGTAGACTGGAAGATGCATGAAGAAAATATGGGATTGTAGAAAACAATTGCTCTAATGAAGAGGGACATTCACACTAAACAGAATATCCACCATATTTTCCTTTTCATACACCATATTCTGTACGAGTACCTGCACCATTCTTGTATCTATGGTAAATAGGTGCATATTGTTTTGCAACCTGTTAAGGAATTTTGGGTTTTTTTCTAATGAATGAGTTATTTTTTTTCTAAAAATGATAAAACCTTATAACAAGCCTATCGTCTTGAGTTCGACTCTTGTTAGGCTCTTATTCCTATGAAGGAAGAGTTTCGAATACATCAAGTTGCCAAGTATTAATATCTAAAAAAAGGACGTTTCTTAAGGAATTTTAGATTCTTATATGAATGAGTTAACTTTTTTTAAAGAATTTTGACTCCTTATATGAATGAGCTAACATTTTCGTAGCATAATCATGATTTTATCTTTAACTTTTGTTGTAAGTTATACATCGATTAGAGATAAGATGAATTTAATATATATATATATATATATATATGATTTTGTATATTAAGTTATACTTGAAGTCCAACTCTTAACATGATATCAAAATCATAAATTATCCTAGTAAAATTTGTTGTTTGTTAAATTGAATTTCATAACTTTCAATTTATGATTAGGTTTAAAATTATATTAGAGAATATATAATCTAAGATATCTTGAGTTACATAATCCTAAATTATTCAATTTATATTACATAACTTGAAATAACTATATTTTAGATTATGTAAGTTTAAATAATGTATTAATTACGCAAAATTACATAATTTAAAATCACAGTTTAGATTATGTAATCTTTTTTGAATGAGGTAATCAGAAATATATTCTAAATTATGTCATCTGATACACTATTATAAATATTGTTGATCTTCTTTTATACTATCGAATGGGATAGGAGAAGAAAGAATTGAAATAGATGAAATAATAACCCCTTAGTCTTTCTTTCCTTGGAGAATGGTTCAAACCGATCTTTTTCCATTGAATGAAATGCCCTCTGGTTTGTTGTTCTTCATGTGAGCTGATGATAGTGTCTAAAATCAAGAAAGGTTTAAATCAAATTCAAATATACAGGTAAAAAAAAATTGAATTCTTCTATGAAAGATGAAGGATTACATTGAAGATATATAGGAATCTAGACCATAATTGTACACTAACAGAAGGTATTCTCCTTTTCAATATATACTCTGGCATTTTAAAATAGTGAAAACAATGGTCCCCTAACTATACCAGTTAGAATTATAATGCTAGAAAACTGAAATTGATATCCTATAAAATGAAGACTCAATCACCAACATGTTGAAAATTGAAATCCAGAAGCTTTAGAGTGACTGCAAAATTATACACTGATATCCTTAGAAGCTTGGAATAATATAAAGATAGTTGCATAGCTGATTAACCAAAAGCCACCCATGTCAGAGCAAAAGAGTTTTGTGTGTGCACAGTTTGGAACAAGTTATAGATTCAAAACTCCATAAAGCTATTGTATATAAAAAGCACCATCCCTTGTGGCCTTGAATAATAACATATAAATACAACAAAAAAGTTAAAAAAGCTGTCAACTATGAAGGAGTTCACGTGATAAGAAGGTTTATTGATAGGTGGCATGGGTAACACGCGAAGAGAATCATAATTTTTGAGAGGTTCTGATGGTTCTAGGTACAATTTGTGGTCTAGTTTTCATCTGTACAAGCCTCTAACTTCAGAACCACCAACCTAAAGTGAGTGAGAACAAGGTGGGGAGAGAAGGTTGTGTTGGTAAATTTTGGAAAAGTGGGATTGATACATGAAGATGTTGCATACAGCTTCCTCAGCAACAAATTCCTATCAGCCACTGCCTTCAACTTGCAGAAGCCATCATTGAGGTCTGCTGATGGAGGGTAGCTAAAGCATTATCCTATCAAAATATTTAAAGATAAAGGGCAAGAAAAAATAATAGCAACTATTCGTTCAAGCCTTCTGAAATGCACGGGAAGAAACCCCATGCAGAAGCCTGACAAACCCCAAGAAACTAAGCTTCCCATCTGAGTGCCTTATCCAATCTTGAAGTACTACATGAACAGGTACTGATGGACTAAGCCCAAGTTCCTGAAATATGTCAAACATGAAGAGCTTAATGTACGTGTGATGAAGGATTATGTTAAATGCAACTGATTAAGAATCTCATTTCAGGTTATCTGTCATGTTGATGAATGAAGACAATTAAACACATGCAGATACTAACTTAATAAGTGTCCGTTTGAAAAAACGTAGCATCTTTGGCATTGCATCACATTTAATCATTTGACAAACATATTGGTATTAAGATACAACGGGATGTGAAATTACCGAGGCAAGTTCCTCAATCATAATTGGTCTATTTCCTTCCTTTTCAAAAAGCTCATAGGCTCGCCTTGCATGCTGCTCCCAGCTCTCCATTCCCTCTAGTTGGTGCATACTTATAGCAGCAGCACAAAATTCCTCAAAATCTAGTTTCCTATATTGGATAGAACTAACCTGCAACAAGGATAACAAATTAACTTTTCAGTGAAGCTGATTTGTTAAAACAGTCAATTAGGAATGACTGACAATCCCTCGAACTTACCATATTCACGTAATCTAAGACCCTTGAATCCTTTGAAGCATCTGTGGAGCTCCTCAAAACAGCCTGCCAAAATAACCGTTAATGCCTCGAAGAAATTTGGAAAAGGAACAATAAATTTTAACTTCAGATATGTGCTGACCGTCTTAAAGTTCTGCATAGAGATTAATCCACTCTTGTTTGGCCCTAACAGTGTAAATTGATCTCTGAGATAAGCTAGCTGAGCTACTGTTAATGTCTTTGCAAGAGCCTGACAGATTGAGAAATTTAATAAATAAATATCCACGTTTCTAAGAGAAATTGCAAACTTTTACTTCAAGAAACATGAAATGGTTTATTGCACATGCAAATGATGACAGGCAAGTTCTCAAAAACTCTCCTCAACCAGTCATTTAATTGACTTATCCTTAATTGATCAGTGCAGAGATTTCTATGATTCTTCAGTCAGTCATTTAATTAACTTATCATTAATTGATCTAGGAGATGTTTCATATCACAAGTTTCTAAATTTAACTATGTGGATTCCACAGTACAAAATAAAGGGGAAATTAACCAGAATATCACATGATATAAATAGAATGGCTAAAATAGAGAAATGCATAGGAGGTTAGTTGTGATCGCAAAATAGTTATCAAATTCAAAAGTTTTACGTTGTTATACATTCAGCCATATCCTTGGGTAGTGAATGCTGGGCTTTAAAGGGACAAAAAAATGGAAAGGTAGGACTGTGGGAGAAGTAGAAAAGAGAAATATAAGATGGTTTTTACGGAATTATTTTACGAGATTGGTGTCATACCAATTGAAGAAAATTGGTTAAGTTAGTTTGGACACGTAAAATGAAGGCAACAAGAGACACTTGTGAGAAGAGTAGATTGCATAGATTTTAGTTCTGTGAAAAAGAAGAGAGGACCAAGACACTAGAGGAAGTGGTCAAGAGGAATCTAATGGTAAATAATATCTCTGAAACTTTCTACTTTAATCAATATGAATGCCATCATATGATCTATGTACCCGCCTCTTCTTGATATAAAGATCTGATTGTTGTTGCGAATGGAAGTCGGAGTATACAAGCTAGAACAGTATTGCAAGCAGCCATTTTTAGTGTAATAGTATTGATATCAAAAAGTAGGAATTCCATTCGTTTGATAAAGGTATGATAGTGAAAATAGGATTTATTCAAAGGTAAATTTGGCCGGAAATCACTGTCAAGAAGCAATGAAATCTAACATAACTGAGTTCCTACTAAGATCCCTAATGTCATTCCAGTCTTATGACTTGTTCTTTCTGCTAGATGGATCAAATGCAATACTGATGGAGCTGCCAAGGGCTCCAGGGTACTGCTGCCTTACCAAAAAGCATCAATTATGAGCTATTTTTCACAATTCCTTGGGATGCCAGTTGCCTTACAAGCAGAAATTATATGTACTATTTTGGCAAATGGGATTGCTTTCACTAAAGGATGGTTTAGGCTTTGGTTGGAATGTGATTCTCAATTAGCTATCCAGCTATCCGAGCCTTTAAAAACTCAACCATTGTTCCAAGGAGATTGCATAATAGATGGCTTAATTGCATGGAGAAGACAAAACAAATGAGGATTCACGTGCAAAAGTTAGGCAATTTTGGTATTGGTTCACAATGTTATACAAGGTGGGATAACCTTCTGTTAATTCTGGTGTTTTTCAGAGATAGATTTCAATTCCCTTGTTGCAGATTTTTTCAGTAATTTGTTGTCTAGTCCTCCCACCTTACTTTTTTCTCTCCTTTATTTTATAGATTTGGGCGCAGTTGTTGTTAATTACAATGTCAAGATAGTTGAGTTGAGATGGTAATTAACATTGTGATGCTTCAGCACTAATATTTTATTGAAAAATAAAAATCAACTTGATTAGATAGCTTTTGTGAATGTTACTATAAATCAGTAAGAGACATTAAGTCTGAAATCATTTATTGAAAACTTGTTGAGTTTCCAAGTAGTTGTCTTGTCATAAACTAATTTAACATGTGGCAATGCATGATTAGATAGTACCATAGGAAACTTGTACCAGTAAAAAATCCAAAACCATAGCAAAATAAGACCAGTACCACATACCCGTAAAGCAGATTTACGTAAAGAAGATGAGCAAATGTACGCTTTAACAAGCTTGTGGATTATCATATCCAAAGGTATCCTCATATCATCATGATGATTCACCAGCCATGGATGACCTGTGCATAAAACAAGGCTATAATAAGCAAGAGAATCAATGAGATCAAAACGTAAGAATACTAATACCATATATGCACCACCATGGGAAATGGAAAGACATACTTAGTGCCTGAGCTGCAGTCAATCTTTTACGATAATCCTTATTCAACAACCTCTTTACAAAATCTTTTGCATCAGCAGATAAAGAAGGCCAAGGAGCCTCATCAAAACTTGGATCTGCCTTAAGTACAGCCCGAAATATACCAGATTCGCTCCGAGCCCAAAAGGGACGGCTCCCACATAAAAGAATATAAGCAATTACACCAATGCTCCACATATCTGCTTCTGTCCCATAAGATCTATGCAAAACTTCTGGGGCTACATAATAAGCACTTCCAACAATATCATTCAACCTCTCATCTGAAAAAGAAAATCGGATTGTTACCACTAGTTGTTTATATTCTCTGTTAATAAAACAACAGAAATATGAAAGCAGGGAATATGCCAGACCTGGCTTCACATAGTCAGACAATCCAAAATCAATGGCCTTCAACATGGAATTTTCATCCTTAGAAGTGAAAAGAAAATTCTGAAGCATAAAACCAGTATTCACGGTTAGAAAAAACAACAGAACAATCTAAAGTGAAGGAATATATACAACCATCTAAAGAAATATCCATCTGCATTTGTTATTTGTTTCATAATTAGCATTAACACAAACAGTTGTCATTCAGAATTGTTATTAACCTATAAAGAGTGAAGATGAAATAACTCCGGTATATGTCATCCATTCATATTCACTCCATAACTATTATTTCCAGAACTGGAAGTGGCACAAAAAGACGTGCTTCTTCTAAAGTGGAAAGTTAGGTTTGAAAACATACCTATTGTAGAGACATGCTAAAAGGATACCCAAACTGAAACGAAACTAACATTCGGGGCATCTAAAATATAAATCTATAATGTAATTAATCCCAAAAAACAAGAATACCTAGATGCCTAAGTTTCTCAGCTTCCACAAAAATTAAAGTTAAGAAACTTTATAACTTGCTCACCTCTGGCTTGAGATCACGGTGAACAACACCCTGCAGATGACAAAATGCTACGACACTTAATATTTGGATCATAACTACTCTGGCATCATTTTCTGGGTACTTTCCACCCCTACATTCGACAATTGAACTTGTAAATGGTTAGAATGTTAATATATGCTATGCAAGGGTAAAATAATTAAACCACCGTGTCTCTTTATACTTTTTTCCCACTATTGTGACACAGAAAAGGCAAAATTGGCAAACATCATTACCTGGAAAGAATCCTATCTAGCAATTCCCCTCCTTTGCATAACCTGAGTAGCATAAGACACATAAGAATGTAAGCTCTTAATGTCTTAACCCAAATTAACAACTTCAAGTTTCTTGCTTAATAATTTCAATCTTGGAAAGAAGAAGAAAAAAACAGATTCAAGTTTGTAAAGGGGATTCACAACATTGCTAAAAAAAAGAGTACTAGTTCAACTTACTCCATAACTATATAAACGTTTTCATCATCTTCATAGGCTTCATAGAATTGCACCAGATTCTTATGTCCTGTTAGAGCCCGCAATATCTTCACTTCTCTCCTTACATCCTCAATGGCAATTGCTGTAGTCATCTGCCAATCACACCCACTTGCATAATAAACAAAAGAGCACACTGGTGCATGTAACTAACACAACCAAGGTTTTAAACCACACTCACAGGAACAAGGAAGCAGTTTCCTCACAATCTTTAATATTTACAAACAAGTGTATTTAGGTTTCGACAAGTTTATCTATAAGGACTTGTTGGAGAGAAAAGTGTAGAAAGAAAAAATTACACGAACTTCTCCATCAGTTAAAATTAGCTTAAGCACAGGCCAATTTGCAGAAGCTCTCTTGTATAGCTTTTCTAAATTCTTATTTTTAACTTCTATAAGCTGATTTTAACTCATGGAGAAACTCATCTTAGTTTGTTCTTATTATTTTTCTCTCTATAAATGCTTGTGTAAAAGTTTGTCTAAACAGATCCTTAATGGATACATTAGCAGTCACAAAAACTCTAACTAGGGTTAGTTTCAATTACTATTAGTTGAGTTTTTTTTTTTTGTCTAACATTGATGGAAATCCAACATCAATTGAAATTAATTTATCATCCAACGTTAGTTTGTGTTTTCTTGACCAACATCGGTAGGACATTTTCATCTATTAAACAACATACTACTAGTTTTAAATTATTAAATGCTTTTTAATATCAAAACAATCTTTTATGTTTGAAATACTTTATCTAAACAAAAAATAAAATAAAATTTTATACGTTTAAACTATCTTATGCAAATAAAACACTTAAAAAATAGAATAAGTTGAATTGAAAGTAATTTAAATTGAATGTATTTTAACTTTCTTGAAATTGTGAATATATCTGTCCAAACACAGTGTAAAAGTATTGGCGTTGCAACAGAAACTGTCACATCAAACATTCTCCACAACAATTGTAAGTGATCCCATTGCAAACGCAACCACAGGGAACAGCTCTATTTAACTAACTCAACTTATCAAGTATCAACAATGATAATAATAAATGAGTCATTATATGTTTTTGTCTTTAAAAATAGGGTTAAATATGTTTTTGGTCCCTCAAGTCTCAGTAAAATTTTGAATTAGTCTCTCTTTAAAACTTTTGACCAATTTAATCCTTCATCTTTAAAAATGCATGAATTTAGTACTTTTAACCAAATTTTGTTAAGTTTATCTAATGTTTCAAATGTATTTCATGATAGTATTTGAATTGTTTATACCGTTTGACACATTTTAGCTTCAATGTTAACTCAAATATTATTATAAAATGCGTTTGAAATGTCAAATAAACTTAACAAAATTTGGTAAGAAAGACTAAATTCATGCATTTAAAAAGATGAAGAACTAAATTGATATAAAGTTTCAAAGAGAAACTAATTCCAAAATTCATTGAAACTTGAGGGACCAAAAACATATTTAACCCTTAAAAATACTATGTTTGCTCTTATAACTTATCTATCTCTGTTTTTTATTATAAGACCCACATGAAAAGTGATATTTGTTTCTATTTTATAATAATTAATCCATAATTTCTTTTTTCACTAAATATTTGTAGACTAAAACATTACTCATAATCAGTTAGGGCATAATTGATGAGTACTTGAATGAGTTAGTTCTCTTAATTGTGCAAGTCCTACAATATATAGATATAATCATTTTATACAACTATTTACCTTAATTCTTCGATTGTTAAAAGTGAGCATTTAATAGATGAAAATTATAGATGAAGTTTTGAAAAGTTATTCTATCTATGTTTGGCCAGGTTACATTTTTAATGTTTTTAGGTTATTTTTACAAGTTGTTCATATCATTGTTTTTAAGAAATTTTGATAAAGTTATTTCATCTATGTTAAATAACTTTTAGCTTATTCTAATAAGTTGTTCATATTATTAGTGATTTAAGATAATCTACCTAGATGAACTTATATTTTACCATCTTACTCCTTAAAATAAAACCCTAATGTCCACTTATATTGTTATATTTATGGAATATTATTTCTTTTTCAATACTACGTTATTTAACTGCTTGGATCATCACACCAAACTTATTATTCAATTGATGAAAGAGTAAATTATCCAATCATAAATAAAACCCAACTCAATTTAATTGGATTGGGTCAAGTTGGGTCATTGGGCGACCCAACCCAACCTGATGAACACACTTATATTATATGAGTTTTCTCCAATAAATTTTATTAAACAACCTCAAGAAGCTATATGCAGGTATTTCGGTATTTTGGAGGAAAGGCGTTAAAAAAAGTGAAAAATATTAATTAAATAATGAAACATAAACTATCAACTAAATTAACCAATTTCTATAATGTATCAAAATTAAATAACTAACATAAATGAAACAAGTGAAAAAAGACAAAAAAAAAAATACTGTTTCTATTCAATCACAGAATTTAATTAACCAAATTTTCAAAAATGTCGCCTTACGCCGGAAACTTTTTCAGAATTTGGTATCCGGATTCGAAATCTAGAAGTTCTCCACTTTCTTCTCAAAAAAATTAATTAAAAAAGATAAAGAATTTAGAGAAATAAATTTTTTTTAAAAAAAAAAATAACTATTACACTCTCGTGAAACCAAATTCCGACCAATTTTCCGGGATGCTATTTCGCGTTTCGAATTTAGCTCCACGAAACAAGCGTATTCTTCTGACAAACAATGTTTGCAAGTTTCATTTGCAGAAAATTCTTTTAAAATATATAAAAAGAAGTGAAAATATTATTAGTGTGAGATGAGACCTTGGATTTTGGAATGACTTTGACGGCAACGTCGATGCCTTTGAGGGGGCCCTTCTTGGGCTTGGCGGAGCAGGTGTAGCCGAAATGGCCGCGGCCCACTTCTTCGGCGAGCTCGTAATGGGCCGAGAACTGTTTGGCGAAGCCGAAGCTCTTATCCAGCCCAATCTCACACTCGCTGCCTTCAGGTATGGAGGCTTCGTTCGGCTTCACGGAGCCGTGGCGCCGGGCGAGGAGCGCGCGAATGTGCTTGGCCGGCGACGGAGGAGGGAAGGGACGCTTGAAGATCCTCAACGGTGTGGAACTCACGCTGCTAGGGTTTGAGTTCGCCGGCGAGTTTTTGAACCAACTCTGCAAAGGGCTCGGGCTGTAGAATGGGAATTTCGAGGGTTTGGTGGGGTTCGTTGTTGTTGTTGATGACGGAACTTCGTTCGGGAATTCTGGGTTTTCTCTCTCACTCTGCTGGGTCTCGATGGGTTTTCCATGGCAGATTCCCATCAAATCACTTCAACAAACAATGATACCAACCAGAACCACAAAATATTTCACCAAAGTGAAATTCGAGAGATCAGGGAAGTCCCCAATTCAGAGCATTCTCAAGCTCAGATATTACACAGTAAAAAGAAGAAGAAAAAAGTGAGTTATGTACTGTAAGAGAGAGAAAATGAGCTGTTTGGAGAATTTCTTCAAAAAAAAAAAGTAGAAGCAAAGATTTCAGCAAAGTTCAAAACTTGAGATCAGGGTAGTGTCAAATTCAGAGGCTTTTGAAGCTCAGATATTGATAATTGAGAAAAATCAAAGGATAACAGAAAATGAGTTATGTACTATAGATATAGAGAGAGACAGAGAGAGAAAGAACTGATTTTTTTATTTTTGTGGGGTTGATCAATGAAACCCAGAAAATAATATGAAGGAGGGGAATTTCTGAAATGAAAAGAAGGGAAAGATTTGTGGAAGTGGATAGGGTTTTTGAGGGATGAGAAGTGGAAATCTGAGAGAATTGATATTTTGGAGAAGAATGAAGAGAATTTAGTGAGAAGAAGAAGAAGAAGAAGATGAGGGAGAAAAAGTGTGGGAAAGGAAGATGCTTGCTTAGCAGAAGCCTGAAGGAAAAGAAAACCAAGGCTCCTTTTTCTGCTTTTTGTAAGGCTTTTTTTTTTTTGTTTAATGTTATTTTATTGTGTGTATATGTTAGTGGTTGTTTTGTAAAGAGTTGTGTGTAGAAATACACTTTATCAGAGAGGGTGTATTGTTTGTTGTCTGACAATAATGGTGAGTGGGGTAGGGTTTGGATCCTTCCAGCCTGTCCTTATTGATCCCACAAAAAACTTAGATGTGTTTCTATGCATTTCATATGGGAACTGCCTCACAAGAACATGTCAAAAAAACTTCAAACTTTTTTATTGGATATTACTGAAATATTTTCAAAAACAAGAATTGTTCTTTTTTTCTTAATATGATCAAGTGTTTCTTTGGAACAAAATCTTCTTATATTATTACCTCAAACATCAAATTATAAAATTACTCCGATCATCATATATTTAAATATTATCCGTTACGAAATATATATTTTATGAGTTTTGTTTCGATGTTTTGAACAGAATTTAAGAATTGGGTTTAGGACTCATATTTTTTAAGTTGATTAGGTTATTTAAGTTTACGGGTTGAGTTTATGAGTCCTAATATTTAATAGGTTATGTTTTTAATTTGAGTTTACAGTCAAATTTACAGATTAATTGTAAGAGTTGTGGTTATGAGATAAATTTATGATTAATTTTATTAAATAGGTTTACAAATCGAATTTATGAGTCAAATTTTTATAATCGTGGTCAAAATAATTATATTTATAGTTATAGGAATAATGTTAGTGTTAATACGGTAAAAGTAATGAAAATAAGAAAGTGGAAATTTTGAGTATAGATAAACTTTGAAGTTTGACCTTATTTTTATAATTGGCTTTGAAAGGCTGTCTTTTTCTGCTTTATCTATTGTTTTAAATTGTGCATGGTGGGTCTGTGTTGTTTTGACAAATAAGTGGGTAGAGAATGGGGAAAAAACATTTCAATTGAGGGGGAAAACTAAAGCTCAAACAACATTTATGTGGTCGTTTTGGAGTCTCCTTACAATTCTTTTTCGTTGTTATCTAAGGTTTTCTAATTTCTTATGTTAAATTAATGATGTTTTTTAATTTATTTATTGATGATCGAATCTATAATTCCTTTTTTTCTTTCAGTGGAATCGATTCAATTATGTATTGTCACTTGTGAGATGCAATCAAGGGAATGTTGCATGCAAACTTATTGACTTAACATAAAATTCTAACAAATTCTAACAAAAAACATTCATCAAACATTAAATTCATAAAAAATTCAATTAAAATTTTACATGTAGTGATAGCAATAACATGTCAAGGAATTCCTAATATTCCCATAATTGACAGAAACATGATCTAACACTTAGATCCACAATAAATGTTCAAGTAACATTGCATGAGTTACTTAAAATTTGTCTGGTCCAGCTATGGTAACAATCCAATTTTCACTCTTCTCTATATCTTATTATCCAATCTTTTTTCTTGGTCTTGGCATGATATTGCTCTCATATCTAGGACTTTGTTTTTTTTTTTCCCATAATTTGGCACATTATCCATTACATTTGTTGTAATCCACTCAAACATGGTTAATATAGGCTTGTCCCTAACACACAATATTATATAAGTAAATGATTGATACAAGTTATTCACCAAAACATCACATTTTTTATAATAACTAAACGTATAATAAATATAATTAAATTTTTAATTGTTATGTAGAATAGAAATGTACAATAGATATAGAGATAAAATATTTTAAAATTTACGTAGCCTAAAGAGAGAAATAAAATGATGAAAAAATATATACGAAAAAAAATCTAATAGATCCCACTATTTTAAATTTTTTTTCATATTCTCTACAATTATCTATTTTTGTTCTCTCTTAGCGAAATAAATAAAAGATTAAAAATTGTTTTATTCTTTTATTATTGAGCTTTGTGTAAAAGAGTAACATCGGTGTCTTTCTTGAGTGTTAAGTATCAATTTTTTATCATTAAGTGTTGACCTTTTCAAGAATACATGTCATACAAATGTATTTGATTGTGTACAAAATATAGCCAAAATCATGGTGCAATGTCATGCTAAGTTAACCCTGATCATCACAACTTGCATTTAAGACTGATAATGTATATCTAACGGTCATGAAAAAAAGGTATGTAAATAAATTTAATCACTATGTAAGGCACAAGTTTTTTCATAATATACCTAACATTTCATACAACTTACTGACTTGTGTGTCAAAGTTTTTACATATACCTCACCTCAAATTAAACATAGAAATAAGGAGAAAACATCATTCGAAGAAGCAAAGAATGAACATCTTTGACAACAAAATAGGAGAAGTTGAGATCTTATAGGGACATTTCGATCACATATAATAACATATTGTAATGTAATATCTTTAATCACATTGTATATAACTTATGAAAATTGTGTTTGATTCCATTCATGATTATTGTTGTATTGTGTGTGTTATGTAAGCTAATGAGATAAATATAGTACTAGGAACCACATGTTTGTAAATGTACCAACTTAAAGTATGAAAAAAGTTATATCTAAAATAATGTGAACCCTAGTAAAATGTTATTTATATATGTGGTAGAAGATATGATACTAAGTATAATAATATATGGGGGTAATCAAGAGTGAACTTAATATTTGATTTTTGTGGGCAATTGTGTGTACCAAGGAACAAAGGATAAATCTAAATTTGAAATTTAAATATAGGATAAAGTTTCGGTACTAGAGGTATTAATAAATGGGAATGATACATTATAGATCTATTTGTTTATTTTTTTTAGAAAATGTCCTTTTTAAAAAAATGATTTCTTCTTATAGTGTTTAAGTAATTTTTTAAGAAACAATTTAGAGGTATTTCTCGCAAAAAAGAAAATTATATGTGGTAGGAAAAAATATATTTTTTTAGGAAACACATTAACAAACAAATATTAATTTACTTGTATGGAATCACTTAGAGATAAATTGGTTTATAATCATTGCTTTTTTTGTTTAACTCAAACAAAAATATAATTTATTCTTCGACGGTTGATGGAGCAGTTAATTGCGTTTAAATAAATGTTTCGTGTTCTTATTATGTAAGTATTTGCGTAATGATAGAGTTCAAATAGAATACTACATACGTTATTAGACTTTTAAAGTGTTGTCTAATTGATTTAATTATTTTTTGTACAGGCTGTAATTTTTTTAGAAATTAAAGGTTTTAGTCGTTTAAAAAAATAAATGTGAATAAAATGCCAAATAATTTTTAAGAAAATTTAAGTAATATTATTAAATTTAAATTTAGATAGAATTATTTAATAATACATATGATATATATATATATATATATATATATATATATATATATATATATATAAGAGGAAGAGAATGAGGGAGAAAAAAAATGTATGGAAGGTAGATTAAGAAATTGGTATTTATATATTAATTTGAATGTGAATGGTAAGAATATAGTAAGTATTAAAGTATATTTGATTTACTCGAAGAGGAATAAAGAATAGGTTGACACGTGGTGGGGCCCAATGGAACAGCCATGAAAGGTATAACACAGTTCTATAAGATTGAGCAAAGAAGCACACACATCACATAATCCTCCAAAAAAGAAAATTAATTTCCCGTGACAAATTTTGTTTTCTAACCATTTATTTCTAAATAGAATAAAATAACATTTAATTGAGTTAATTGAGTTAATTCTGGATACACGGATCACTAATTAAATTAAATATAAATCAAATTTATCTGATTTATGTTTTTATGAGAAAGTAATTTTGTAATCTAATTCAATCTATCAATTTATTTACCTAAAGTATTTTTTTTTTTTTAATTTGTTTTATGTATTTATTGTAATTAAATCATAGTATATTTATTCAACTCATCCATATATATTTGTATAATTAAACTCGATTACAAATCAACTCATTTCTAGTTCAACTTAAACTTGTTATTTAAATGAATTGAACTTAATTTAAATCACATTTAAAAAAAAAATGTGTTATTTTTAACTTAAATCGCTCTAACTCACGAGTTTAAATCTATCTTGACATATCTAAACATTTATTATTAGAACATGTTTATTGAGATATTTCACCGTAAGGCCCAGTTAATTATTTTTCCCTTTTTCTGCCCTAACCTAAAAGGGCTGCCTTAGTGTAATGGGCCTAAGAGCTGGCCTAGGAGATAAAGCCAAACCCTAATCTGCCCTAACAAAATTACTCTCACTCAATCGTAGAACGTAGCCGTCTTCCTCCACTGCCCTAGAGAGCTCTGTTAGGGTTTACGCAATCTCGATCAAATTAAGCTCGGTTTCGTTTCTACTTTCCAAGTAAGTATTTTGTTAGCTAATGACTAATATTTCTCGGCTGCGGTTCGATTATTCCAGTTAAGGTTTTCGTAGTAACCTTACTCTGTTTCATGTTCCATTGTGTTCCAGTCTTAGAGCTGCTTGTAGAGCTGTGGTGTTCACGTCTACATATCGAAGTTTCTGTTAGCTTTTCCAGGTAAGGGAAGCTAGACCTTACCATATCTTCTTCGGTAGAATCTGTCTGTTTGATGAGTATGTGATGGTTGGATGGTCTGTGTGTGGATTTAATCGGTTGAAAATGCTTGTTGGACAGTGTGGATGCATGTGTGTGGTTGTCGCTCGAAGGAACAGTGGCGGGCACTGGTTTTCTCGCCCAGGCGAGCTTGCCTCGCCCAGGCGAGTTTAGCAGAGGCTCGCCCAGGACCTGCTGCTCAATCTCTCGCTTAGACGAGAGGTTTTTAGTTTTGAGCGAGAAGTGGTCTCGCCTAGGCGAGAAGGGACTCGCTTGAGCGAGACCTCGCAGAGTCCGCTCTTTCCCTTTTCGCGATCTCGCCTAGGCGAGAGGGGTTTCGCCTGAGCGAGAGGGCCCCGTCGCCTGAGCGAGCCCTGCTTGCTTGAGCGAGGCAGCGAGTAGGTTTGGATGTTATTGTTGAATGGTGCACTGATGCGTGATTGCTTGTTTGATCTAAATGCTTTACTTTGTGGGTTGAGGGAGGATGCCATGATTTGTATGTGAGTCCGAGATGGAAATGGTATGTTGCTTTATTGGGTATGAATTGGAAGGCATGAGTTGCATGATTTATTGCTTATGCATGATATTAATGTTATGGAAATTCTTGATTGGTGGGTGGGACATGTATAAAGTATGGGTAGGGCATAATTCCATGACTCTTGTGGTGAGAGATCTTGGTGGCGTCTCATTTGTTGGACGTAATTCCATGGACCCTCTCAAGGGGAATTTCATGGTGGTGCCTCGACGAAAGGACGTAATTCCACGGGGGGTCGTGGTGGTGCCTCAGGGCCAGGGCGTAATTCCACGAAGGCCACGTGGTGGTGCCTCATGTAAGGGTGTAATTCCGCGAAGGCCTCGCGGTGACGCCTCACTGTTAGGACATAACTCCACTGCCACGTGGTGGTGCCTCGATATACGTATCCGGATAGTCAAGTCTTGGAGTCTCATACATGTTTTTGATAGCTCTGGTGTGATGCTTGTTATTTATGTTTGACCTGAGACTACATGTTGACTGTGATGATATAAGATTCTTTTACTCTAGCTTACCCTGTTGCTTGCTTGTATGTTGTGTGTGGTCTTCTCTATTGTGATGATCATCAACCTTGTTGATGTGAGCATATGTGAGAACCCCTGGCAGTGGTGATGGTAATAGGAATGCTGCAGCTTGATGGATGGGACAGGTGTTGGGCCTACTGAGGGGCCCATTGCTGGAATATTTTACTATTTATGTTTTCTTGTCCGAACATGACCTAGGGTCTTTTATTGTGTTCTTTCCTGTACTTTTCGGTTTGGGCCGTGTAGGGCCTGTTCTTTGTATTTGGGTATATCCGACGTATGGAATACTCTTATAATCTAATCTCCGTACTCTCTAAACAATTCATGTATGTGATGCTTTATTTAATTTGAGGTTATCCAGTTTTTGGGACGTTACATTCACTACTAAAAAAAATTCATATTTCCTTATAAATTTGTTTTGATTTTTTTTTTTAGAAAACTTATAAATTTTGTTATGAAAAAAAATTGTTAGAAATTGTTGCCAATTTTTTTGCAAATTTTTTGTATATAAAACAATTTTCACAATAAATTTTATAGGAAATACTTATAAATTTTATAATTTTGTAGAAAATAATTACTCACGAAGAAACTATCTGCCAATTAAGATTTTTAGAAAAAATAACAAAAAAAAATATTTTCTTACAAATTTTGTAAACAAATTTACAAGAAATATTTCATGTAATATGAAAATTTTTAACAGAGTTTAATTACTAATTCATTAAAAGCATTTGGTTTCTTTTAACATTTTACATACAACTTTTAGCTCTAGTCATGTACTTTCATTGAAATCAAATTTTATGAGAGTAATTATGATTTTCTTAGCTTTTCAAAGTCTAAGAGAAATTATGTGAACAACATAATCTTAGATAATGGAAGCTACTACGAGCTATAAGTGGATTTGATTATGATTATGAAGTATGATTCCTATCGGATAGGTTGAAATTATAACTATGCTTAGATTTAATTAGTGAATATTGTATTTACTTTGGTTTTGAATTTGAATTATGAGTTTGATATGGTTAAATTGAGTTGTTCTTTTTACGATGCATAAGTTGTGTATCTATGTACTAAATAAATACATTATAAATAGATATATCAAAATGGATTTTAACCTCTGAGTCAACCCCGATCAACATGGATTCGAGTTAGAAAAATTCAGTTTTTTTAAAAGTGGATTGCACTCAACCTGGTTCACTTAATCCACGTGTTAAATGAGTTCGAGCCAGGTTGACTCACTTAACCCGCCAACATTTTTTTACAATTTTTTAGATTATTTTTGATAATTATTTACTACTCCTAATTATATATGTTCACAATTTCATATTTTTTAAATGCTAGAGTATTGCTCAATAATATTTAAATAGTTTGAATGTTTAATTAATTTGATTAGGTTATATACGTTGATACTTTAATATTTAACTATAATCTTTAAAGTAAATTACTCAAGCAACCGTCTTATAAACAAATTTTTCTAAATTAGCATGACAAAAATTTGTAGTTTTTTTATTTATATTTTATTGAATAACATGACAAAAAATGTGTAATATTAGTCATGTTTTCTTGGATTATATACACACTTTCTTGGAAACAATCTATCATATATTGATGATAAGCACGATAAAGATATTGATTCTTGATTTTACTGTAATTATTATCTCATGAGCTGCTTAAAAAAAATAAAAAATTTAAAAATTTAAAAATAAATAAATAATATTTTTATGTGGGTTGGTGAGTCAACCCACTTAACCTACCAACTCGTGGTGGGTTGAGCCGAATTGCAAAATTCATTATTCATCATTTAGTGAGTCGAGTTGTGTTCACTTATTTTCTACCCGGCTCGTAGTGAGTCAACTCGTGTGAGCCGACTAACTTTGGCATGTCTAATTATAATCAATATAAATTTACAAAACTGAATTTAATAATATCATTTAGTTGTGATTTTTACTTGTTTTGTTTTGAGTGTTGAATATTTGGATTTTGTTTTAGTAAATATATGTTTGAGATCGTATTAAATAATATAATAGAATTTAAAATAGAGTAAAGATTGAATTGACCAAAATTTGCTTCCAGATAATTTAATTACAATTTTAGAATTCAAAATTTCAAGATGTGACAACAAGAGGTCGTTTGTGATGTTCATAATTAAAAATAAAAATTTAAGTTCAAATGAAAAATAATTCAATAAAATAGATCAAGTTATAGTTCTTCCATAGTTGATTCAATCATTATTTAATAAAATAATAAAATTTAGTTAACAAATTAAATATCAAAATGCTTGAAAATCACATAGAAAGATTGTTTATATAAATCTGAATTTCTTACTCTTATAATTAAGTAAACGTTGAATGTAATTTAGAATTAAGCAAATGAAATTGTAACTTTGTTAAGAATAAAGTAAAATACAAATTGAATTGAGAAAATAATTATATATTATATATATTATATATATATATATATATATATATATATATATATATATATATATATATATATATATATATTTTTTAATTTAATATATATATAA
>Ga0214544_1007140_pt1 | contig 19906 bp, 2 predicted proteins | sample CNSS3metaG_FD_160074 | JGI IMG/M metagenome (GOLD analysis project Ga0214544, IMG submission 160074) | Root nodule microbial communities from cowpea collected in UCLA plant growth center, Los Angeles, California, USA - CNSS3 | ecosystem: Host-associated > Plants > Roots > Nodule | place: USA... | reverse complement strand
TATATATATATATATATATAACACGGAAAAGTAATGATAATAATATATAACAATATAAGAATGTAACATATAACGGCATATGCAATTTAAACTTTTAATATTAAAATAAGAAAACTAGAAGACATATGTGGAAAATTGATGTTTTCTTAACCATGTTATAAGTGAAAGGACAATTTTTGTTTGCTTTGTTGATGATTATTTGTTATTAAAAAATTTGGTTAATCATCTTCGGTAAGATATTTATGTCCAATCATTTAATTTATCTATAAAATTTAAATTTATAATTTTATAAAAAATTTAGTTTATTATATCTAATATCAACAAATAAAATTATTTCGTTTTGGTGAATGATTAGGAATCACAAATTGAAGAAAGGAAGAAATTAGAATTAAAGAAAAGAATGAAACTTTTTTCCAATGGCACCTAGTAGTTTTTTTAAGCTCCATTTGTCCATTTGTGCATCTTTTTCACATCAACACCTCCAAATTGTAACCTATCCTTCTCTTCAACACGAAAAAGAGAAAAATCATCATGGATGAAAGAGGAGACCCAGGGAGGAAAGGGAGATATTTCTAACATTCTCAATACTTTTCAAAGGCATCTCCCAGCAACCTTAGGTGTTTCTATTTGTGCAAAATGAAGAATGAATCAAAATCCTCGCAAGAAGCATAAATACCATATTTTAAGTGAAATATATTTTATGAACAATAAAATAAAATAATACTTTAAAAATTTTGAATTCTATTTTAAGATTATATATATATATATATATATAATGTAATAATATATAAACACTTTTAATTTGTTAACCATTTAGTTTGTAAATGAGACAATTTTATAATTTTCATTGTAATGTCCTTTTAAATATCTCGTATATATATATATATATATATATATATATATATATATATATATATATATATATATATATATATATATATATAATATATATATAATAAATTATATATATATATATAAAAATATATATATATATATATATATATATATATATATATATATATATATATAATGGATAAGTAATGATAATAATATATAACTATGAAAATGGTAATATATAACATGCAATTTCAAATTTTAATATTAAAATAAGGAAATTAGAAGACATATGTGGAAGTTGATGTTTTCCTGACCACGTTATATAAGTGCAAGGACAATTTTTGTTTGCTTTGTTGATGATTATTTGTTATTAAAAAATTGATTAATCATCTTTAATTAGATATTTTGTAAAATAATTTTGAGATCTTTAAGATTTAACATTCTCACGCAATAAAAAAATAATAGAGTACTAATCTTGATTTATAAGAGATCATGTGAAAATATATTTTTCAATTCGTCTATTTTCTAATCATTGTTTCTCAATTTTATTTTTGTTTTTCTTTCTCTTCTCACACATTTTTTATGGCTTACTATGAAAGAACCTTATGACTAGAGATAGAATCATAATCCCCTTTCATAAGCCAACGTCCATCAAGTTTGGCTAAACTTTATTTTACTTTATTACGACTAACCAATAGGTCCTTATATTTTATTAAATCACAATTGGATCCATTATAATATATCAAATGAGTTATATAATAAAATTAATTCGTGAATTAATTCTAACATATTTATGTCTAATCATTTAATTTATTCGTAAAACTTAAATTCATATATAATTTTATATAAAAAATTAGTTAATAACATCTAATCTCAACAAATAGAGTTAGTTCTTCATGGTGAAGAATTTAGGGTTCACAAATTGAAGAAGTAGGGAAGAAATTAGAACCAAAGAAGAAAATGAGGCTCTTCCACAAGGCAGCAAGCAGTTCTCCAGAGGCTAATGATGTCCAACGCCATTTTTCACCACCCAACACTGGACTCCCTTATAGAACTGATTTCACCCTGACTTTGTGACGGTGGGCATGATTCAATGGCGCTCGACACATGTATTTGCTCCAAATTTATCTTTTCTTGTCCAAAACATGTTTTCTTAAGTTATAACTTATTATCCTCTACCATAATTATTTCATATACACTTATTTCAAGTAATAAAAAGGATATTAGAGGTAAAACAAGCACACACTAACTAAAATATAAGAAAAAAAAAACATTAAACTTGAGGATGAAACAAGACAAAGTTAATGAATAATTGATTTATTCACAAAAATAACCAAAATAGGTAAAAATTAACGGTATCAAATCTCTAATAATTTTTTCTAGTTTATTAAATACTTAACAAAATTATATTTTTTCAATTAAGTCAATATTATTTTTTTGTTAACCTAGTGATGTAGCTCTATTAAGTAGTTGAAGTGATTGTTATCCATATCAAGGTGATAGAGCAAAATCATATTCATTTAGTCACATCACCCGATTATATAAAAAAAAACTAAATAATTGAGACTCAATTAAAGACTATAAATCTACAAATCTAGCAAGTACTCAATATATTATAAAAAATTATTAAAAATTTCTAAATTTATGAAAATTTTAATACTTAATTAATCATATTCATAAACATTACTTGTGTATAAGCCATGAGAAGAAAAAATATTAACAAAAGATAATTGATGAAAACAATTTAATGATAATATATAATATAATATCTGACTATATAGAAAAGTAAAACCTAATAAAACATAATATTTGATAATAATAATAAAAGAGAATTAAATATATGATATCTCTATTAATATAAAAAATAGCACAAGATATAATATCTTTATCATAAAGATTACTTATGTAATTATTTATGTAATTAGTCCGAATAGCTTAGATCAGGATCTTTTAAGTAAAAATTCAAATTGAACTTTTAAACAAATACAATTAAAAAAAAAAGGAGATTTTATTGGTAGGTATAAGACTTATATATATAATAAATAAATTTTCGAATCCACACATGACCTAATTCTAAGGGATAATAAATGCATTATTTTATGAGGGTTTACAATTATCCTCCAGAAGTATGACGTTTTATGACGTACTATTGAATGTAGTAGTCATGTAGTGTGCACAAGACAAAGATGTGAGCATATACTTGGATTCTGGAAAATTAATAATATAATATTGTGAAAATAGAAAACTTGGTTTGAACGGTTTTCAGCTTCTCTTGAACATTGGCCATAGAAGAAAGAGAAGGGTTCTGCAACGTGGAATTGGAAAAGGATCATTCCTTCATTTTCGTGCACTTCTTTCTTTCCTTTCTTCTTTCAACTATTAATTAATGAAGATGATGAAAGCAAGAGGAATCCATGCTGATTATTGCACTCCCTTCACTTGGAAGATTCTACAACATAACTACTCATTAATAATTCTCTCTATATCAGTGTTACATATCAAGTTTAAATTAATACTGTATTAAGAGCTTTCAAAATTAAGACATCTTTCAAAATCTCTACAAAAGCTTTTTGAAAATATTGAAATTAATAATTATTTTTTTTATATAATTATTAATTATATATATATATATATATATATATATATATATATATATATATATATATATTATATATTTTGTTAAAAATTTAAATATGAGTTTAAATTTTAAATTAATTTAAAATAAAAAAATAGAATATTATATAAAAATAAAAACTCATAAATTTATTATTTTAAGATTTTTGATTAAAAGTAATGTACCAAGTAAGAAAAATTCATCTTTTTAACTAATATTTTACATGCGGCCAATAAATGATACACACATAAAGAATAAACACGAAAAACTAGATATAACAAATAAAAAATTTACATAAAACTAGAATATAATCAGATTAAATCATTGAAATTCTATAGTCTTCCAATTTGTATGCTCTAATTGAAGAAAAAAAGTAACCTCATAATTCTAAAAAGAAATCAAATACTTTAAAGTTTAGAAAAAAAAAATGTTTTACATTAACCTTTATAATTTTAGACAATGAGACGATTATATTCTATTTAACCTGAACTTACGTACCTAAACTTATAAAATATATCCAAAGTATTTTTGTCTTCAAATATCATATTATACAAATTTTTATGTTTTAGATTTTAATTAAACAGTTTGAGTTTATCAAATATATCAATTGTCCTGTAAAAAAAATATTTAACATGATGACATCGTAAAATGATAGATAATAATTATATCAAAATAAAATAATAAATTATTATAATATGAAAGATGAAACTATGAAATCCATACCCTAAAACTAGAAATCACACTCAACCCACTAGATTATTATAAATTATAAATTATAAATTAAATAAAAGTTATAATATATATTTCATCAATTTTAATTTATAGATTAGTAGTTATTATAAAGAGTTGAACCATCAAGATTGAAAAGAGGACGTGTCATTTTTGTTAACAAGTCATGAACCTTTAATTTGATAATCACGTATTATTGTAGGATATTATTATTCACTTGTTAAAAGAAATTACATTAACTATTTTTTTTTAAATATCTTCAAATTTAGAATGGACAAAATAAGGAAATTAGAGTAAAAAAATAATCGTAAAAATAGAATTAGGAAAACATAAAAAATAAATTTAACTTTTATAAGATAGAATTAAATTTTACATTATTTAATATCAAATTTTAAAAAATATAATTTGAAATTATTTCTAATAATTAATTTATGCATAAAATCATTCTAGTTTATGCGAAAATTAATTTTATTTGTTAATGTTTTTTTATGAAAAAACAAATCTCTTATTCTTATGATTCATTTGGTAAAGAAAATGTTAAATTTTGGGATCTAAGATTCAATTTGTGACGTATGCTCTAACAATATGTGACCCTTTTGAGAAAGAGGCTCTTCATTAGTAGATTGGGACATCTTCTAAGTCAAAATTAAAAGTTCCTTTAAACTTTCATTTTTAACTTATTATCCAAATATCAATGCTAATCTCACCACATTTGTCGTGCTGCATGACAAACACTTAGACAAAGTGAAAAATAAAAAATCATTAAGAAACGATGTTTTGTACATTAGGTGGCTTACGTATTAACACCACTAAGGTTGAATGAGATAGTAACCTAATTAAAATTTAACTTATGTTACGCAATTTCATTGTAACATAAATGTAAGTAAATTTAAATTTTTAGTCAAAACGTTTACATATCCCTGAATTATTTAATGTTTGATTATGAGGGCAAGATTATATTAGACACTGTTCGTCGACAAAATTTAACAATACGTTCTTGTCTGTGAAAAATAAGTTTAATGCTACATTTTATTTGTTTATCATGAAGGATATTAGGTAAAGGATGAACTTTATTAGAATAAACCTCTTAAAACATTGTGATTACTATTTCATTAAATATGCTATGAACTCAACGTTGCATGAGGAAATAATCGCCATACACAAACTCAGAAAGAAGAAAACAAACTCAAATCAACGCCTAAAAGTTTATCAAATCGACGTTAATTGATTTTTTGGTATAATATTTTCTGCCATACAATCACATATATGATATATATCAAGACTTTATCTGCTTAAAATTCGAGATGTGTTGCAATTGTACGTGAATAATAATAATAATAATAATAATAATAATAATAATAATAATATTATTATTATTATTATTATTATTGTCGTTGTTTTATTCATCACAAATGCTAACTTAGTTGTCTTCTTTCAAATTTAGCAGGGCCACAAGATATCTAAAAAGATCGAAAGAAACCAAATTGTTTTCAGAAGTGTAGGAAATCGACCATGTAAAAGAGTCTTCATTTTAAAAAATAAAATTTGTTGTTTTGTTAATTTTCCTTTTCTTTTGCCTTACTAAAATCTTTCTTTAGGAAAATAAATACTTCACTAAAATCCTTAATGATTAATTATGTAAACCATGTTAAAGTTTGTTTACTCAATTTTTACCTCATTATAATTACAGATTCCCGTTGTGTTATGACATCTCCCGTTTGAAAAACATTAATTGAGTCACAAATTTTTTATTTTTATTTTTTGTCAAAATTTATAACTTTCAATTTTTTTTGTTAGATTTCTTTGGAATATTTATGTTCAAAATAAAGTTTATAGTGATTATAAGTAAAATTACACAATAACATATATTAGAAATTAAATATAAAAATAAAAAATAAATTTTATTCAGTAATGAATTGAATTATAGTGTAATTAGTTTGTGGTGCAGGAAAAATTGAAGACAGATTCTGTTTGGATTTATGCATTACAATGATTTGAGGTCTGAAAGCATGTGAAGGCTCCACTTGTTTTATCCTAAGACACTATTTTCCTGGAAATTTCGAAGGAACTTGTCGTACGACTATGGGGGGACCAATAAACCTTAGGGTTAGGACCAAGGACCACCTCACTTATCTCTAACAAAATTTCTTTATGGCTTCATCTGTGATGTTGTGATGTGCTGTATCATATCTTCATAGATTTTTCATTTACATATTTTTTATTTATTTATTTTCACTGCTATCGTATTTCATATAATTTATGTCTAACTAATAGACTTAGTAAATAATTTTTATGAAATTAATTATAAATATTACACAAGGGGAGAGAAGTATGAGAATACTCTGGTTAGTTTGACTAGAATTAATTATATAAATATATACGGAGAGAGAAAGAAAGAAAAGAAGAAGAGTGTGTGTTATTAAAAATGATTGCATACTTCAGTATGTTACGTGAAAATTTTGTTGTGTCTAAGACATCAGTAGTTTAGGACTTTACGTAAGTTTTTGGAGCTGCATATATTAGTCCTATAAAATATTACATTCCCCTAGATATCGTGCACTAATTCTTTATTAGAACTATATTACATATTCTGTTAAGAAAATAAATTATTGTATCCCTTGTGCTTGCACTATGCTATGCATATATAGTGTTAAGTATCTTTTTTCTTTTTTTTGTGTTAAAAAGGCTATTTGTCAAACATATTTATTTTTGTCGACACTTTTTTTTTTCTTACAAAAAAAGACACAAATTGAAATAGAGATAGAAAAGGAATACCATGAAAGTCTAACAAATTTTGAGAATCAAACCATCTTCACATGTTTCTCCAAAAATATCTTCTATCATATATTTTTAGTTTATTTCAAAAAAATAAAATACTTTTCACTTTTTAACTTTTTTTTAAAGCAAATTTAACAGAATAATAATAATAATGTCATTATTTCATTAAAAAATATCTAAATTTTTTTAACAGACAACCATTATCAAGGTGAAACTCGAAATATAATTGGATAATAACACTTACTAGTATATAACTATGGTATTAATACATCATTTCATTTTGGACAAAAAGCTAAATTTTTATACCATTAGTAAAAAAAAACGTAACAAATGATTTTAATCACATTTTTTTACTTTAAAATACTAATAATATATGTCATTATATTAGTATAATGAGTTGTAAGTCTCAAAGTATCAAAGTATATTTAATAGAAAATACTATTTTGACAATTAAAATAATGTAGTAATATAGAGTATGGATTAAATAAAGTTGTAATGTAATTATATGTTTAAATGAATTTCTCAGTTATGATTACTTTTTTTTTAGTATCATATAGGTTTTAAATGCTGAAAAAAAACATGAGAACTCAAAAGTTAAAACCTACCATAACACTTTAAATACTTTTACTCAGATCTGAAACGAGCGTTTAAGAAAAGAAGATAAATACTAAAACTGAGAAAACAGACCTTTACGTCGTACACATAATCCATCTGAATACCACCTCAGCCACTCAATAAAATTAGATATGCATGAGAGTGTTACAATAACAGAAATAAAAACGTGACAGTTTCATCTACATTTTTGCCATTCTACAACTAATTCCAACTGATCAGAGATACACATCGTAAGATGTTCAAGCACATGGAAGTGATAGCATCGTACTATGTAAGATAGGTACGAGTTTAGGTATTTGTATTAATTTTTTTGTTTTATATTTTCATCTTGAAAATATACTGATTGATTTTTTAAATATATTTTATAACTTCAAAATTAATATATATTAGTATACTTGTAGATTTCAAACTTAACTTCTAAAATCAGTTTGCAAAGTGAAATTTGTCTTACAAGTTGATTTCGTGACGTTAGATTAGACTTTTACTTCATAATTATGAGTTTGAATCTATCTTTAACAAAATTTGATGTTTGTTAGGTATATTATTACACCCGCTATTAGATCACTTATTAATATCTAATTTTATACGAGATGTATATGCTTTATCATGTCGAAATGTGTTAGAATTGCTATATTAGTTAACACTTTGAACAAAAGTGTCTCGATAACACAGAGTGTTTGAAGAACCTTTGTTCAATGTTGATTTTTGTTAGTTTTGGATGTTCATATATCTCTCTTAGGTCTGTTCATCGGGTATTCTCTTATTACATAGAAATTACATACTTTTATTTTGTACTTCTTTTTTCTTTTATCTTTTGTTTATAAAGGTTAAAACACTCCAAATGCACTACAATTAATATATTTTTTGACTGTTAATAAAAAAAATTACAATATATAAATATTACAAACTTGATCTTTTACGGACCAATTTTGATGGTTTGAATTAGGATTAATATCCATTTGGTAACATATTTTTAAAACACAAAGAAAGAAATAGCGAGAGAAAATTGAAACGCCCAACAGAAAATCTAGATTACATACCTGTCTTGTCTATTGTAATCGCTTCCGCGTCCATTGAGCTTTCATAATTTTCCCTAGTCATCACGCCCTGTCTCGCACTCCCTTCACATCATTAAACCTTGTTTGGCTACCATAAGCACTAATTTTTTTCAAACTCTACGATCATTCTTCCTCTTCCTCATAACGCACTTTCTTATCCTACTTTATTTATACGCATCACACTCATTATTAGTTATTCAAACATAACTACGAACCGTTAAAAACATGTATTAAATAAAAATAAACCAACGTAATAAAAATTTAAGAAATAAAAAATAAGACAGGACAGAGTTGTCTTGTTGACGGAAAGCGTGACCATCTTTAAATAGCCATCCCCTTCCTGCAGGCTCACAACAACACATGGATTGTTCCTCTTTTCCTTTGTCCCGAACACACTTCAACTCCACTCATTCCCTTTTAGTGGCTCTTGAAGTTCCTTGTTAGATAAGATTTATGCAAATCCCTTCACAAAATCTGGAATATCCAATTACCAACCACCATTGCGCCATATTCTCTCAACTTCGCTTTATATTCTCTCAACAACTCCTCTCTCAGGTTGAGAGACTTCGTTAGTTAGTTGCTTCAACCATGAGAGAGCCGCAGAACGACACCGTAGCGACCCAACTACCAACCACAAACGACGACGTGCCATCCGGCGTCGTTTTGTTCGGGAAGTACGAATTGAAGAGGTTACTGGGAGTCGGCGCGTTCGGCAAGGTCTACCACGCCACCACCGTCGACACGCGCCAGAGCGTGGCGGTGAAGGCCGTCAGCAAAAGCAAGGTCGTAAACGGAGGTTTTGCCGCCAACGTGGAACGTGAGATCTCTATCATGCGTCGCCTCCACCACTCCAACATCATTGACCTCTTTGAAGTTCTCGCGACGAAGACCAAAATCTACTTCGTCATGGAGTTTGCCGCCGGCGGCGAACTCTTCCACGCGGTCGCCAGAAAAGGGCGCCTGGAGGAGATCGACGCCAGGTTTTACTTCCGGCAACTCATCTCCGCCTTGAAACACTGCCACTCGCGCGGCGTGTTCCACCGCGACCTCAAGCTCGATAACCTCCTGCTCGACGAGAACGGGAATTTGAAAGTCTCCGATTTCGGGTTGAGTGCGGTCACGGGTCAGATCCGACCTGACGGGTTGTTACACACTGTTTGTGGAACGCCTACCTACGTGGCACCCGAGATTCTGGTGAAGAGAGGCTATGATGGTGCGAAAGTGGATCTGTGGTCGTGCGGCGTCGTTTTGTTTGCGCTCACTGCAGGTTATTTACCATTCAATGATTGCAACGTCACCGTTTTGTACAGAAAGATTTACCGCGGTCAATTCCGGTTCCCTAGGTGGATGTCTAGTGATCTGAGGTACCTCTTATCACGCTTGTTGGACACAAATCCCGAGACCAGGATTACCATTGATGAGATCTACCAAGACACGTGGTTCAACGCGGGTGAGGACCAGTACGAACCGGTTCGGGTCAAGGAGAGTGAATGCGTGTGTGGGGAGAGCCGAACCGGGTTCGAGTCGCTAAACGCGTTCGACTTAATTTCTTTTTCGACCGGTTTGGACATGTCGGGTCTTTTCGAGGATCCGAACGGGTCAGATTCGGTGGAACGGGTTGTTTCCGCCGCGGAGCCGGAGAATATTATAGAGAGAGTGGAGGCGGTGGCGGAGGAAGGGAGGGTGGTGGTGAGGAGGGAGAAGAACGGTGGTGGAGCGAAGTTGGAAGGGCAGGACGGTAATTTGTTAGGTCTCGTAGTAGTTTACCGGTTAACGGAAGAGCTGGTAGTGGTTGAAATGAAGAGAAGTGAGAAGGGAGGGGAATGTGGCGCGAAGCTTTGGAAAGATAAACTGCTACCTCTGCTTATTGAATTGGCAGGTGAACGGGAAGCGCCGGTTTCCGGTGACTTCTGTAACATATAGCTTGGTATCTATGTTTTTTTTGTCTGGGTACCAATCAGGATCCTTTGTTTTTATGGATTGGTGATTACTCAAGGCTTTATGTTTTGCAGAATCTATATAATTAAGTACGTAAATAAGATGTTTATAATGGAATTTTAGAATCCTTTAAGACACTTTTATAAAACTGCAATACAAATTTACCACGGAATTAATCTGAAGAAAGCTCAATTAATTATACTTATGTAATAAGTTTCTGTGTCTTGAGTTCTTGAATGATAATAGCATTGCTATTTGGCATTCATTAATGGAGTCAAATATTCTTTTTAATTCATTCGACGGAACAATAACAGTTTAATTGAATATTTTAATAATTATTTGGGGGAGATAGGATTATTTATAAGAGAAAGAAATTTAGTTTTGTTAAATTATATGCAGTCACAAATAGGTGAATAAAAATAAATGGTTTAGATTAGATATTATCAACATAGAGTATTGAAATGTGTGTGGTCCTCTATGTTTGTGCATGAATTTGTAGGAACTAACTCTACCCCTTTCATAAGTGCGAAGAACATTCACCCACAACAGTAACAGTAACTATGAAAAGGGTTAAATATTTTTTCTTTTCCGTAAATTTTGGAATTAGTCCATTTCAAAATTTTAGAATAATTTAGTCCTTCTTCATTTTTAAAATATGTAAATTTAAACATTTTAATTAAAATTTGTTAGGTTTATTTGATGTTTCGTACGCATTTCAAAATTGTATTTGAGTTGTTTATATTGTTTGACACATTCTTTGATCTAATGTTAAGTCAAATACTATTATGAAACGTGTTTGGAATGTCAAATAAATTTAACAAAATTGGATTAAAATGACTACATCCATGTATTTCGAGAGATGAAAGACTAAATTGATCCAAAATTTTGAAATGGGCTAATTTCAAAATTCACTTAAATTTAAGTGACCAAAAATATATTTAACCTTATAAAAATAACTTACCCTTATGAAAATAACTTGCTTAATGGTCACTACTCTAAAACTTGATCATCATTTCCTCATATTAAATAAGTTTATTAGTTAATAGGTTAGGTTTCGCATTATGTAAGTCAATAAAAGATATACACTTATTTAGCCTCAAACAATGTGGTACAATGAACTTCGATGTCTTTCAAACACAAATAGAAAACATGTGTTTGACCATCTTTCAAAATCATACAATGATAAAAATAAACTCGTACTCTGTATTGACAATTAAAATTAAATGCTTATAGTGACAATATATTGTCAATTATTTTGAAAATGTTAATATAAGGTTGTCTATCCAAAGCATTTAAGCGTGTTAAGCTAAATCGTAGATCAAACGCGAGCTTTGCATATGTAAATTGTAATATTGCCTTCATTTTGGAAAAAAAAAAAAAAAAGAGAGACTTTTCTCGTGTTAGGTCACCTTTAGATCTTTTGAGTATACTAAAATATATGTGAGTCTGGTAGAAATATGCCCCACGTATCTTCTTCAATCGTTCTAATAGAAACTAATATGTGGAACATATCCCCATCATAGTCCACAATTGAATGGAACTAAAAAAATTGGTAAATTTTTCAAAAACATTGTCTTAGATGTAGTTTGTAAAAAGCATGAAAATACAAATAAACCTCAAGCCAAACAAAAGAATCTAAAACATTGGTGTAAGATCCTCGAAAGGTTAATCTTGGAGATGTTTGTTTTTTTCGAAAGTTATAGATGACAATTTGACTTTTAACAAAATTTACGAGAAATCTAATTCTTTCATATGTATACACTTTGTATACATCTATTTCACAATTGTCCAGTACTTTAATATTTATATAATAATGACAATAATCTGCTTGATCATTTACATAATTTTTTTGGATGTCACGATATTTTTTTTAAAAGTCGTCTCAAAAATGAAAAGAAAAAAAGTATTTAAATAGTTTTAAGTGGTTGAACTCAACTCATATTGATTGAAAGATCATGTTTAGGTCTTAATGTACTTTATTAGTAATTTATGTTTTAAGTAGTTGATGTTATTGGAGTGAGGACTACACCAAGGACTTAGTTTACTTGGTTACTTGTTTTAAGTAGTTTAAGATTTAGTTTACTTTGTTAATTTCTTAGGCGTTACACTTAAATTTACTTAGCTTTTATCTTATGGAGCAATGAATTTATTCTAAATTCCAATGTACTTTCTTAAGTATATATTTTATATTGGATTGACCTTGAATAGTATTCAATATTGGTGAGTATGATACTTCTTTAAATTTATTTTCACAACAAATTATTGTCTAATAAAATAAAATAGATTAATCGTAATAAAACTAACTATAATTTACTTTCGAGTGATTTGTCGTTAAAGTAAGTACATCATGCAAGTTTCTCGAACTTATTAACATATATTCCTAAGTAGTCATATTTTATTAACATTTTAATTTCGTTATTAATGTGAACCAATTCTTCATGTCATATCTTCACATAGGTGGAATTCAAATAATTTCTGTTCATATCACTTTCATTTTCGACAAATATTGACTAAAGAGTGGTTGCAAATATCTTTGAACATTTGACTTTTCTTGATACTTACGATGGTAAAAATTTGGTAATGTTTTGCAGCGTATAAAATTTTTAGAATATTAAAAAAATACTAAATATTTAACAAAATTTTATATATGAGAAAAAATTAGTCGATAAAAAGAATTTGTTTACAATTTTTATGGACGAATTTTATAATTTTAATTATTAATAAATATTTTTGCTAGTAATATTCGTATATAAATTAAAATTTTATTATCAATAAAAGTATTTATCAGTAATAATTTTATTGGTAAAATTTGTCAATGATTTATAATGTTTATTATTAATATATTTTTTTTGGTAAAATCTGTCAGTAAAATGAGTGTCAAAGTTTTTATCTGGACTTTGATCATGTTGCGATAAAATTCATTGATAAATATCTTTCTAATATTTTTTTCCCAAAATCCATCCATAGATATATCAATAATTGATTTTTTTGAAATTTTTTAGTAATTCAATTTTTTTTTATTTGTTGATAAATTTGTTAGTGATTCAATCTTATTTTCTCAATACGGTAATAATTTCGTAATAAATTTTTTCGTCAAATCTAACAAAATATTTGTTATAAATTAGTTGACGAAGGAGGAGGAAAGAAACTCATTAATAATTATTGACAAATTTTCCTATTGATTAATAAATTTTATTGTTTATATTTTACTAACGACAGTTGATAATCTATAAGTAATTTTGATTTACTAATAAAATTTGATAATTATTTATGAATTTTAATCATCAGTAAATTATTTTTTATTGGAACAATAATAAAAAAATATTTATTGTTTATTAAATCACTCTGATTTAAGAAACACGGTTTTAAATTTCAGTGAAGCAAGAAATACATATTCTTTACAAATTTTAAGGGCAAGATAATCGAAAGGTCATTTACGTGGCAAATTGTGCATGAACTTTGAATCTCTAAATACTCCAAAACCTAGCTATAAACAAAAAAAAAAAAAAAAACTCTATAACCTATAAACATCAATGTTTTGCTTAGGGTGTAATTAAGGAGTATTGATAGTTGCATACAAGGTGTTTGTGAAAAGTTGAAGAAACATATATTGTGAAAAATTGTAAGCCAGACAAAAGTTAGTGGTCCACAGTTAAGATATATAATCGAGGTTAGGTGATGGCGCACGTTAAACAGAGAAATTAAAGCGAAGATGAGAGATTGGATAAGCTTTACATTGAAGAGTGAATGCGTTTCATCTTCAGACATGAATCATCATTATTATTCACAAACATGGCTGCATGGTTGGCGTAAAGGAAAGGCTCCACTCCCACCATATTTCACGTCTCATACCCATTCTTTTCACACTCTCATGAATCATCATACCCTTCAAATTCATTATTTTTAGTACTTGAGTGGAAAATAAATCATACCAACACCCTTACAAGTAACAATCTAACAATTTTAATACATCTTTTTATATATACATTAAATTATATCAAATTCATGTCACATATATGTTGATAGTGATAGGTTATATATATTTTTTCATATAGGTTATGGTTATAGACATGACATAGTTATGGTCATTGAGAGATTGTGGTTCTATATGGTTATATGACATTAGTCTTACACATATAAGACTTTAGACACCACTTTTACACCAAAACCTTAAGGCAATGTTGTTATGAGTCTTTATTCTTATATAGTATTTAACTTTGTCTTTTCTATCCAATGTTTCCCTTCAGGTGTGTATGAGTGACCCCTTTGGTTATGGTTATGCGGTCAGTCACTTCGGTGACCCCTTTTTGGTTATGGTTATGCGGTCAGTCACTCCGAACCATCGGCTCTGATACCACTGATAGGTTATAGATTTTTAGGGCTTTTGAAAATATGAGAGATTTGAAATATATGAGAGATATATGTGATATGTTATACGGAGGAACATGTTTTTATATTTTATTGATATACTCTATATATAGAGCAAAATATAACAAATATCAAGTATAAAATATTTAGAATATCTCACTCCTAATCTAAAATAATAACAAATTTCTAAAACTGACACATATCTCTAAAACTGAAATATTTTTTAAAAATTAATTTAAATAAAAAAGATATTAAGTAATATTCTCGACAGATAGTATTTATATATATTTTTTTCATATTTTAACACTCATACGCGTGATAAAAAATCTTGGATCATCATTAATAATACATTGTTACATATAGCGATTTGCAGAATTATTTTATGCGGTTAGTGCATAGTGTTTTTATTTTAGTGCTTCAAAAATGATTACCATAGCTTTCGAATAATTTAGGAAAGAATTTTTAATATTCACGATCTTAAAAATTACAATAATCATGATTTGTAGGTGTGAAGTTATTTCCTAAAGTCATTGTTGTTACTACATTCGTCTACCTAAGATCCATCTTAATTTGTTGAACGACTTAATCACCATTGATAAAAAAAGTTGTCATTAATAACAAAATGTATGAAGTTCCACATTTTGACTAGGCATTTATTACATGCATGAATATATATTTCTTTTAGGTCACAAAAGTATAATGGATAGAATAAGGATAGTATTTCTCTATATCTTATTCGTTGGATAAATATTCGTTTCGTATATGTGTTTATATTTGTGTGGATATCCGTATAACGGATATCCATATATTTTTTTAATATCCACGGATATCTACAGATATTTGTAGGTATTTGTAAAATAAAATTTTAATATTCAATAAAAAAATTAATCATAAATTCGAATAAAACTATAATGCATGCGGGTATAAAAATATCCATACCTATTATTTATGGGTATGAATTTTTTTGACATCCTTAATTTAAAATATTAAAATTCAAAATTATTTTGTAAATATGCATAATTTAGTTATCACTTTAATCATGTCATTAACATCGTACACTTTTTGTCATCCGGGTTGTAGATTTTGCTTCATTAGAATTTAACTATCTATTATTTTAGTTTATAAACTCAATTACCAACTATCATTTTATTCTCTGAACTTAACCGTCTACATTAATGGAAATTTTAAAAATATTTTCAGAGACTAAATTGATGATCAACGATTAATTTGAATAACTAAAATATAATAAACAATGAAGTTTAAGGATTAAAAAGAAAGTATAAAATTGAGTTTAAAAGTTAAAATTTGATAAAGTAAGAGAGAAGAAAAGTGCAATAAATAAGTGATGTAAGAGATTTATTTGTTTAAAACAATATAATGATTGCTTATTAGATTTATGAATAAAGAATCGCAATTTGCAGTGTCATTGGGAAAGATTTGGTAAAGATGAATAATTGGGTTTAGATTAGACGTAATGCAATCCGGAATAGAAACAGTGATGTTGATAGCACTTGTTTTTGTTTAAGCGTGAATCCAAAGATGTGATGATCAGAAAAGAAAACATTAACAATGGCATCCTGCAATTTCAGCCGTAATTATAAGCAGTCATATCAGTGCCTCACTGTTTAGTGTTGGACGACATTTTTAAGAATCCAGCCAAAGATCTTAAGTTTCCACTTTTTGGATCCATTCCTATTTCAGAACTCAGCTTTATAATCACACATTTGCAAACACTTGTCATATCTCACCTGCATTTTTTACCTCAATTCATTTTTTATCAGAGATAAAATAGTTAATATATATATATATATATATATATTTGATATATAGATACAAACTATATAATTTTTTTTTAAATATATATTTAGTTTTTATTTTTGTTATTTTTATTTAATTTAGTATTTATTTTCGTTTTGTATTCATTTAGATTCTAATTTTTATCAAATTTTGATCAATTTGGTTATTGTTTACATATTTAACGTTTTTGAATAATATACATTACGTGTCAGTTCCTGTTTTTTTTTTTTAATTTTTAATTTAAGAAAAAATTGTCCACGTGTCAAGTCACAATGTATCATGTGTTAATGCTAGTACCACATGTCAATATGTGGTTATGCTATTTTTATTTTGTTTAATTTAATCCCTATATTCGTTATTTTTGTTCATTTTAATCTTAATTTTTGTAAAAATAAATCAATTTGTCCCTTTTGAATTGACACCAAAATTTTTTATACAAATTATATTAATATTTTTTCTAAAATTAACATTTTTATTAATTATTTTCTAAATTCAATTATATATTATTAAATTTAATTATAAATTGAATAAATTTTCTTAGTTAATTGCTAAATAAAATATAATCATTTAAAATATTATAAGAATATAATTATTAAATATTTTTTTAATATTTATATTCTAAAATAATTTTTAAAATTAATATTTTAAATATTTTAGAAAAGAAAATTAATATCTGTAAAATTAACATTTAAATATAAATTTTACAAATGTTAATATTGTTATAAAATAAAGGAGAGAAAGAGAGTATAGAGTAGAGAATGATTTTCAGTCGGTGTGTAATTATGAATAGGAGAAATAGATACAAAAAAAACAATCCAAGAGATACAACTCAATGGTTACAACACTAATGATAACATCAATAACAATCAATCATAGGTAACTGCTAGCAACTCAATGGACATCTATACATTTCATAGCAAATATATATTTTGAAAATTTTAATAATTATATTTTAACAATATTTTAAATAATTATATTCTATTTAATAATTATATTTAATTTATAATTAAATATAATAATTTATAATTGAATTTCAAAAATAACTAATAATAATATCAATTTTAAAAATTAAATTGTTCCATTTTATTAAAAATTAGGACTAAATTAAAAAAAATAACGAATATAATAATAAATATCGGGATTAAATTGAACAAAAAAAATAATACAATCACTGACACGTGATACTAGCATTGACAAGTGACACAATTATGATTTGATACATTTACAATATTTTTGAAATTAAAAAAATTTAAATTTTTTTTATTTTTTTAAATTAAAAAAAATACCGTTAGAAAAAAAACCAAATTAACTAAAATTTGATAAATATAAAAACTTAATTAAACTTAAAATAAAGATGAAAACCAAATTAAATAAAAATAATAAAAATAAGAATGAAATGTATATTTAAGTTTTTTTTTATCGTCACTAAAACAATTATATGATAGGGCAGGAGATATATTTATATATAGCACCAATAATGGGTTTGTTCCTGTTAATCATAGTCGCAAGCAAAGCACGTGAAGTGAAGCAAGATAGGTTCTTCTCACAGGTCACACCCGTAATTAATTTCACTTCCATCATTTCTGCACTTCTCTTCTGTCCATCGGGACCCCTCGTAATAAGCCAATTCATACATACACCCATACTTCAGTTTTCGTTTCAAATTATTCATTTCTATTAAATATTTATTATCTATAAAATATTAATATATTTAATCTAAATTATTTTTACTTAATATAGGATGTAATATAAACATTGCATGTTTTCATAGAAGTTTTTTTTTTCTTAAAAAGATAATAAATATAAATTAGAATATTTTAAAGAGATCATAAAATGGGTTCCAGCTAGGTTCTCAAAATTTGATGGACTAGTCCATTTTATCTAGTCTGTCAATTTAGTGCACTAGAGATGAGACGAATATCCTGCTAACTCATTTTTTTTAAAATTAAAATTAAAATACATAATTTATTTATATGCATTATATTATTTGAAGAATGTAATTATACAATAATATTATAATTTTAATTATTAACATTTATAAATTAAATTTCAATATTTAAGATATAAAGATAATAATTATTTTATTTTATTCACTAAAAACATTAATTAATTAAATAAAACTAAAAAAAATTTACAGTGTACTTTTAATATATATATATATAGTTTAGAAAGTTGAAAACAAATTTAAGAAAAAAAAAAGTGGTAGCCAAAGTAAAACTAGTTAAAATTTTCAATCCATTTTGTGTTGGGCTGGTGTATCCCCTTCAAACCCATTTTGAACAGGTCAATGATAGACTAGTTCAACGGGTTGAATTAATCTATTTTTCCATCCCAATTTTAAAATAGTAATTATATATGAAATGTTAAAAATATGATTTTTTTTATTAATTATCTACATTTAAGTTTTAATTTTTGTTAATAATATAGTTTAGTATATATGTGAAGATAAGTTTTTAAGCCTAACTATTAAAAAGTGAAATTGTATTTTAGTTCATATGAGAAGATAATAGTGTATCCTTTGTTTAGTTGAAGAATGTATTAGTTTTGTTGAAGAGGGTGGGGTATGTCTGCTTGGCTTTGCATAGAAGAGAGTCACTTTAGTCTCTTTCTGTAAATGGCCCTAGAAAAAACATCATACACATGAAGACTCAATACTTATATAACACCAATACCTTATCAATATATTTACTTTTGCAGACCAATTTATTCTTATAATCAACTTAATTCTTTCACTTTTGTAAAACACGTCTTTAATAAAAGTTTTCTCAAGAATATTTCATAATAATTTATGTTAAAAATAGTTCGTGTGAGTCAAAGTCCTACATTGAATAAAATAGACAAAGTTAAACACTGTATAAGATGAAGACCTATCACTAGTGCATTTTAGAGCTTTTACAGCGCTGTATATGCCTCGGTTCATGCGGACCCGCTGCATAAAAGCACGCGGTGGCAATTTTGTAATTAAATTCAACTTTTATGTCTCGGTTGTCATAATAACCGAGGCATATAGCTAAAAAAAAATTTGACTCAACGCATTGACCACTAATTTAATTTATTTATTTTTTTCACAGATGCAATATGCCTCGGTTCTCTCTTAACCGAGGCAGTAGAGACACGTAATTATTTTGACCACTGCGTTGACCCCTAATTTGAATTTTTTATTTTTTTTTTT
>Ga0214544_1007139_pt1 | contig 19907 bp, 15 predicted proteins | sample CNSS3metaG_FD_160074 | JGI IMG/M metagenome (GOLD analysis project Ga0214544, IMG submission 160074) | Root nodule microbial communities from cowpea collected in UCLA plant growth center, Los Angeles, California, USA - CNSS3 | ecosystem: Host-associated > Plants > Roots > Nodule | place: USA... | reverse complement strand
TATGATTTACACTTTCAGCAGAAAAATAAAATTGAGGTTTTTGTTGACAACCAGGCAGCAATTGCAATTGCAAATAATCCAGTATGTCATGGGAAAACAAAACATTTCAACATCAAGCTCTATTTTTTGAGGGAGATGCAGCAAAATGGAGAAGTGAACTTAGTTTACTACAAGTCTGAAGATCAGTTGGCTGACATGTTTACAAAGCCTTTGCCTGTCAGCAAATTTGAATTATTGAGGAAAAGAATTGGAGTGTGCAGCAGTTCCTAAAGCAAGGAGGAGTGTTAAATATCTGCTTTTTTGTAACTGCATATCGTTGTTTAATTTTTAATTAATTAATAGGTCTTCCTAAACTTTAGGTGCAAGTATGTCTGTTATTCACGTTCCCTGAAATCATGCTTATGTGGTTACTGTCAGTTTTATTTTTTATTATAAATGTATTACTGCTACGTTGAATAAAACAAGCCATTTCTTCATATCAATCTCATAATACTGTACACTTTACCTGGTTCTGTTTTTTCCTTCTCCCGATTAAATTATTTCCCTTTCAACTCCAACAATGGTGGGAAGGTGTAGAAGAATGGAGAGTAGAGTGCACCAGAGTAGTGGCCAAGTTGTTCCTCTGCTGCGTAGATAGATGCGGAAAAGGTGGAGGAAGCTATTGGCTATGAGGTCTAGGATGGCGAAGCGACAATAGAGGGTTGCTACACGGGTTATGTATGGATTCTGGTGAAGGAAAAGCATGAGAGGTTGGAGGTTGAGCCATAGAAGAGAAATGGGGAGAGAAAATAGAAGTAACATGAGAATTATTCTGTGGAGAGTTAGAGAGAGTAAGGAGAAGTTTCTAGAACCGAAGGCTTGGGTGCAGAGGGGTTCCATGCCCATGGCTAGACCTGAGAGGACAGAGTAACCAGTTATGTTGGTGAAGCCTATGGCCAAAGAGCCTCCAACTAACTCTAGGCTTCCCAACCTTCCCATGCACACAACTAAGGTCAAGTTTTTAAGGTACCCCACAAGGCTCATGGCTGATATTGGAAACCCTATGTTTGTCATTCTCTTTACTTCTTCTAATACCTGCATGATTGATAAAACACATGAATGAGTGATCCATTTTGGGTGATAGATATTTTGTAAATAGAAGTGTATGTGGGTGTGAAAATCATATAGAAAAAGAGATATCTTACCTGGGAAAGTGTCGGGTATGTCTTTGGGGATTTGTGTTGTGCATGCATCTCAAAGGTTTTGATTATTTTCTTGTTTCTGAGTGTGTTTGGAGAAAGTGTTAATTATGAGGAACAAAAGGGGATGGTGGTGGGAAAGTGAAGCAAGGTAGTATTATTCAGTATGGCTGCAGAAGCACTGCCAATGAAACCAATTCACGGACCTAACCAATTCGTGCTTGACCAATTCAGTATGGCTAACATAGCTATTATGAGTCCACCGGTGTTATTTCCTCCTATCACATCAAAATAATGTGTTAAATCTGCATTTGGATTTCTAGCCTGCAACTCAACAAAATTTATCCATGACATTAAAAAGGATATACCTTCTAGACACTCAAGGTAATCTCAGTCATGAAATAAACACAACTTATTGTCATGTTGCATTCAGTAATTGCATTGTTTGATGCAGGTCACCAATAAAAAAATATTGTTAGAATCTTACTTACAAGGGAATATAAAACATGAGCAAATAGCTTTAAGCTTGCTAAAAGCATAAAAATAGGCTCTGTTTTTCAAAATCTTAACCAGCATTGCAACATGACAAGGGCAACAGTAAAATATCACATTCTATTAAAGATAAAGTAATTTACACCATTAAGCATGGTACAAACAGCACAATCCAGTCAAACATGAAAACTGGGTGGTACTGAAGCTTTGAAAAAAACTTGTTACCATACACAAACTACAAGGTCTTACACTCTTATTCGTATTTTCAAATGAAAATGCATTGATTCCACCATTAATTAGGAAGACCACCATGTATATTACATGAGCATGCAAAATATTTAATAGAAATGCAATCAGCAACTAACCTTCGTGATGGATCAATTTGAGAGAATAAAAAATGAGCAAATAACTTTAAGCTTTAAGCTTGATCAATTCAGCAGCACTCTGACTTTTCTAAATGAAGAAAAGTTATAAAGAGAATAACATATAAATCATAAACAATTAAACATACAAGATAAGTTCTATTTTGTAAACAAAGATTTCATTAAGATGGAAGACAAAATAAGAATTGAAAGAAGGGATCTCAAAACTGAAGAAATCGAGGCTGAAAAACCAAAAAGAAAGGGGTTCATAACATGAAACATGCAATGCATCTAGATGAGTACTTCTCTTTTTGCACCTCAATCATAACACAAGAATTTTAATACAAATGGAAATGAAGACAAGTATAAGAGGCACAAAATATACAAAGTCTTTAAGAATTTTAGTTTAGTCCTTTAATTTAGGTTAAAAAATAAATAAACTACAGACAACCATTCAAATACATCTCTATACTTCTAGCCCACCAAAATCCCATATATTTAATCTTTAGTAATAGAGAGCAAGTATATAAAGTAGTGTGAGAATTGAGGTATGCATACCCCTGAGCGAAATGTAGTTCCTCAATTTAGACAACCTTTAGCCGATATTTTAGTAGCAGTCAAGGGCTTCCACCATGCTAGCTCCGAAAGCAATCACAACACAGACAAAATTCTAGCTCTAGGTTTAGGGTATGAGCGATACACATTGCATATCTCACCATAAACCCATACTTAGCCGTCATTAGGGTTTTAGTGGCAAAATTTCTCACCCTAACCCATGCTTAATCGTGATTAGATTTTTAGTTGCAAAATGAGAGAAATCAATAGAATTAAAAATTACAAACCATGACACTAAATCAAAAAGAGTTCAGTAGAATAGAAAATTACCACTGTTTTACGAAGACATCATCAACACGTTGCTTTAGAGGGAGATGTGAAATCTTACATACTTTGAAGTTTGAAAAATTTACCAGAATCGCACACCTCTCTCTGAACGCTTTAAAAAATTTCACAATCTTTTTGAAAATTTTATACAATAACAAATTGAATAAAGAAACAAGAGACCATTGCTTATAAGCAGATAGAAACTAGAAATCACGCAAAAGGGATGATGCACAAAATGAAAAGCATATTCAAATTACATCTTAATAAACAGTTAAAAATATTAAAATAGTACAAATTTGTTGCCGTTAAAATAAAGTAACAGAATTAACATTTTTTTAGCGGTTTAATATAACCGCAACAAAATACCCGCTAATAAAAATTATTATTTTTGTAATGTTGGCATCTACATATTTAATATATCATGACATGTATATGTTCTTAGTCATAGATTTAATTAATTAGATCACTATAATACTTTGGTTAATAATATAATCGCCCTAACACATTTAATTATTTATTATATATATGTATGACCCAAATTGCTAACATTTCATGCACAATCCATTAACAATTAAAACCTCTAAAGCTTGTACTTAGTATATTAACACTTGCAACTACATTTGTAAGATTCAATTAACTATATATATTGTTGGTACACATACTTGTATTAAGCAATTGTTACATTGAAGATGAATTATGACAACGGTTGAAAGCTAAAACAGGTGAAAACCTCTTTGGGTACAATATGAAACTTGTGTTATTAGCCAAGAACAAAATAACATAGATGAGAAAAACAAAAACAAACCCAACTAACCAACCCATAAGTTAGTTAGTTTTAGTGTATAAACAACAATGTTACTACTGTAGTAGTAGGTTTTGGAAACTTGTTCTGGGAGTGCGGAGACTCTTAAATTCTCAATAATCAACACAAATTCATAATTTAACCTTTTCTCTATATTATTTCTCTTTACCTCTACTTTTGTTTATTGTGGTGTAAATTCTTTTAATTTGGTGTACCAACTATATCAACTTGTTCGAATAAACACATCGTTAATAAAGAACAGTATTGTCTTTATCCCCAAGAATCACCCTATAAGTAAAATACAAACTTAAAGTGTTTTTGACTTGGAGCAAGAAACTCCATGGATTTAAAGTCCATTATATAGTCACTAACATCCACTTTATTATATCAAATTTTTTATTATCTCCATTATATCAAATATTTTATTATTTATTATTATCCAGGTTTATTTATTATTTAATAATTTTTTTAATATTGAAAATTTAGAATATAAAAAATTAATGATATTACCAAAAAAGATTAATAAACATTATCTTTCATTAAATGTAACGTCCCATTTAAATAATAACCTTAATTAAAATGCAACATCACACAAAATAATATAAAGAGCGAAGTCATGGTGTATATTGTCACTCCTTACAATTATCCAAAATAAACTAGGAAAGAAATCAAGGCACACCACAATGCCAATAACAAGACAAAGTAATAGATCGATAGTATTCAAAATAAATGCTCAAAGAGCAAGATAATACGAGGGCTACCGCCCTAAAAGAAAACTCGATGATAAGCGGGATTTGACCCAAGACAAACTAAGCAACAGAATCTTCATCACCCTGATGACCACGGGGAGTTCTCGCATCTGCTCACATTAATAATTTGATGATCCTTGCAGAAGGAGAAAGTCACACACAAAACATACAAACAAGCAAAAAGGGTAAGCTAGAGTAGAAAAATGATTTCTCATGCACATAATTTTATAGCCAAAGATACATACATAAACAAGCATGTGAAGACTCACGGACAAGACACTACGACTCAAGACACGATTATCCGGATACATATAATTAGTCGGATTCACCAGATGCTTACACTTTTGGTGGCCTCTATTGCTATGTAGAGCCAATTGCCAATGGGTTTCACCCCACCACTCACAAGGTTAGCCTTCAAACATCTAAGGCCATTAACCTGCCAAAGACTAGGGCCTCCTGCTACTCTTAGCACTTGAGTCAGTACGCTCTACGTGAGATTTACTGACTCTTTAGAGTGTCATGATGCAATCATTACTTAAATCCTTACTAAATTATATAATGAGGCACCACCACGAACCTTCATGGAATTATGTCCTAAGCATGAGGCACCATCATGAGCTCCCACTATCAAGGGTCATGTAATTACGTCTTGACCATGAGGCACCACCACACAACCATCGTGGAATTCTGTCTTGACCAATGAGGCACCACCACGAAACCATCGTGGAATTACGTCCTGACCAACGAGGCACCACCATGAGATCTCACCTAGAGATTCATGGAATTACACCATAAACCACACCAAAATCATGTTTCACCCACCAAGCATAAATTATCATGCATACCAATTCCATGCCAACATTCATAACCAACCATCCATTCATGTTCCATACCAATATCATACCAAACTCATCATTTCCAACCCATAAACCATTCAATACATACAAAATCACTCATTTCATGCTTTAACATAGTAATCCAACCAAACATGTGATAATCATCCAAGAACAAAGGAGAAAACAAGACCTGAGCATATTCTCGCCCAGTTCTTGCTTAGGCTAAAAGGTCTCGCTCATACGAGAGGGTTCTCTCCCTCAGGGGAGCTCTTTCCGCCTAGGCGAGAGCTTAAAAAGTGGAAACAGTGGCCTTGGCGTTCTCTCGCTTAGGCGAGACCTCCTTGCCTAAGCGAGATGTGTAAGACTCGTGAAATTTAATTAATTAATAATTGCGGGTCGTAGAAGCCTTTATGGTATTAAATGTTAACTCTTATGACGTGGAAAGGTACTAGCTCAAGTGGTTGAGAGTACTTTATTATGTGAGAGGACTTGGGTTCGAGTCCTAAAATTAAATTGTGTCAATTATGTGTTATTTATGTGATTTTATATTTATATATATATATATATATATATAATCATGTTGGGGAATGATATAGTAATTAAATTATATTAGTTAGCATGAAATATGAGTTGGCATGATGGTTTGGTATTCACTTGGCATTTCAGGGTTGTGGGTTCAAGCCTTGGGGAATCCAAATTGAACTTCATTTTTGGCTGTTTTGGCTTTGGATTAGAATTTGAAGGGTTAAAGGAAACTCAAATGGACACGGCAGGCAGCCAAGAGTGGTTGAAAAATAGAAGTTAAATAGGATATTGAATGGTAATTAACTTAGGATTAATGCCATTTTCGTTTTCTCACATTAAGCCCACTTTAAGACCACTTTAAAAGGGTATTTTGAGGTAGGAGAGAAGGTTTTGGTGGCATTGTAATTGGGGTTGCAGAAGAGAGCACGAAATTGTGAGTTTTTGGTGAGTGTTGCGTAAGGTTGGGGGCTGAGTTGGAAGAAGGGCAAGAGGGCTAGTGGCGATCAAGGAGGAAATAGAGAACTTATCAAATTAAACAAGGAATACAGGTTAGGGGAGTTCGTATTGCTTGTTTTATTTCGCAATGATATGAATGTATGATCTGAACCATATTGAGACCGTGCAACCTGCTTTCTCTCGTTATATTTGCGTTTCTGGATTTTTCCAGAAACCGCCTGGCGGTAGGGCATGAACCGCCAGGCGGCTTATGTGTTTTCAGCCTATTTTCTGGGTTCGCCTATGAACCGCCTGGCGGCTGAGGGTGGCCCGCCAGGCGACGTAGCGTGCGTCTTCTTATTTTTTTTTGTTTTGGTTGGTTTGTCAGCGATGTCGTGGTGTTTGGTTTGTATTTCTATTGTACATATTTACTTGGCATGATGAATTATGGGATTGTAGTTACTAAATTGATTGGACATTGCATGAACTTGAAAATTTCATGAATATCAATTGGTGGGTTAATGAATTGGGGATTTCATAGTCAAACTAAATTAAAGGGAAAAGGTTAATGGAATTTTACTTATTGGAAGTTTTAGGAATGGATCATGAACCTAAACATGTGAGTACAACCTTTTGAGTCGTAAATTTAATGAAATTAGAGTTGTTGTGAAGGAGGCAAGGTTCGCAGGTGCAGGAACCGCTTGGCGACACCATATTGGCCGCTAGGCGACACACCAGAGGTGCGTGGTGTGTTGATTCACGAAGAACGCAGTTTTTCATACTTTTCGTGTAACAGTAACCGTCGGGCAGTATTTTAGTCCCGCCGGGCGCCAGTCGTCTGATTTTGAGCGCTAGGCGCCACTAATTTTTCTGGTTCGCGAAGTTTTCGTAAAACTGCATTTCCCGGTTCGTTAACCGTTCGATTTAGGTCAAATTTTGACATGTGATCCGTAACATGTGGTTCTTCACTTTGAACGGTGGAGATTGGATTTGGAGGTCAGTAGCTAGAGATATACATTACTTAATATTGCTGATTTTGGAGTTTATAAAATACATGAATAAGCCTTGATGAGTTCAAGTAACTTCTAATGAAGCATAATTGGGTGCATGTGGTAAGTTAAATTCAGAATGTATGTTAATTGGGTACGAGTGAGATAATTATGTGAGATATGGTATGGATGGTGAAACTTTACCCTAGTCGTGGTTTTGTGGTTGTGAATTTTTATTGAGGTACATATGCAATATTGACAAAAGTGTGGTGTCATGAGTTTATAAAAATATCAGACTGTATGATCCTAAGACGGGGTGTATGTGGCATGTTTAAAGGGGTAAGTGAAGGAGAGTATGGGTGCATGATAATACTTGATTTGATGGCATGTTTGAATAGGTGTGGTGTAATCTTATTATAGTTGTATGACTGGAAAAACCAGGCTGTGTTGTAAATTGTTATGTTGTATGATTGGGATCCCTTGGGGATATGTTTAAGTGCCAAGGAACCAGTAATAGTGCGCTACTGGCATGGCGCCTGGCGGCGCGAGCGAGCCGCCAGGCGGACGGAACGCAATCAGCGACAATGGTCATAGCGTCTGGCGGTAGGGAGGGTTCCGCCAGGCGAAATGGTGCAGCAGAGACTCTGATGGTGCAGTGGTGTCTGGCGCGCGAGGCAGGTGCGCCAGGCGGTGACGAGGAGTGGCGCCTAGCGGCATGGTGGGTCCGCCCGGCGGTGACGATGCAATGATGATGTTGCAGGCGCGTGGCGCTTGGCGGTGTGTGATGCTCGCCAGGCGGTCTGAACCTAGTGTGTGCCTGGCGATGTGAGATGCGCGCCAAGCGGTTTTGGTTCAGTGATGGTGCGCGAGGAAAGGTTTCTACACAGCTTTAGGTGATGTTCATAATGCAAGGCTTTAGATTGGGGTCCAGTTACGAGTCTGTATTGGAGTAACACGTGACCACTCTAGGTTGTAGCCTGGTGGTTTAGGAAGTCCAGTGGAGTGTGCGAGTTGTGGCTCGTACGGCGAGGTTCGGATGATTGCCCTCTTCAGAGTATTCTGGCAGAGTTTTGGTAGTCTGGAACAGCTACAAACTTTATTTTTGTTTCGGGGAGCTCCATTTGGTGTCATGGTGTGATGCTGTGGCAAGGTTATTCCCACATGTGGACTATCAGGTGGTGGCCTATAGTCGGAGGGGCGAGTAGACACTCGTGCAGCAAAGATCAATCATTGTTCTCACCTAAAGGGTATAGAAATGATAGACGTCTAAATGCAAGTACTGGAAGTGGAGAGTAAAGGAAAAAGGGAGAAGAATACTAACCCAGGGTTTTAATGTCGCGACGTTGAATTTAATATTATATTTGTTTGGTTTTATTTAAATGAGCTCACCCTATCTGTGTGTATGTGGCGATGATCATGTAACTTGTTATGATTTTCTTTTGTATTTTTTTATGGTTTGGTTTTGTAATAACTGAATAGTACGATTTTAATTACTACGGAAGCGATGTTGAACTTTTAATTTTCCCGTGTTTTTTGGAAATTGCGAGAATAAATTTGATGTTTTATAAATCTTATTTCTTATTTATTTTTAAATAGTAATTTTCGGCTAGGACGTTACAAGATGGACTCTCACTCAAAACAGGGAACAACTTCTGGTACTCTCGCTTGGCCGAGACTGGCTCGCCTGGGCGAAAATACCAAGATTGTCTACTGTTCACGCGTGCAAAACACAAAAATAGTACCAAATCATAGTTCAACCAATACCAAGCAACCATAATAATGAGCATACCTCATGAATATGATTTAAATCCAGAAAACATGCGAAAAATCATAAAAAAGTTGTAAGCCCTAGCTTCCCTTACTTGAAAAAAGCTAGCAAAGGACTCAGACACCCAAACAATTGAGCACAATAGCTCTAGGAGCAGATTCAAAAGTTGGAAAATAGTGGAACAGGTTTAAATCGAGCTCACCAAGAGAAACCCTAGTTGGAACCGTGAAAAATAAGCTGAAGTGAAAGAGTATGAGTTGAAAACGACTTATGTGGAAGAGAACGAGGTTGAACTTGCTTGACATAGAGTAACGACAAACCCTAGCAAAGCTTTTGTTGAGGGAACAAGGAGGGAGTAAAGGCACTGATTTTTCAAAGTGGGCAGAAATGAGAGGCTTAGGCTGGTTTAGGAGTTTTGGACACCCTATGGGTCAGCCTTAGGCCCAACTGACTGAGATAGGCTCTTAAACTCTAGGGTAGAATTAAAGTGAGCCTTACATTAAACATAACAAAATTATATCAAAGTACCATATAAAAAAAAAAACATTACATATTCATCATACAATTCTTCAACTAAAGTTTTTATCCTAATTCTAAGATGGTTTGTTTCCACCACTTGATCCAATAACATCATTTGGAGATAGTACACCACTCTTAACATTTGGTGCCTACAATGAATGAAGATGAACATACAAGTACTTGAATTAGATACCAATACAATAAGTTTAAATAATATTCTTTCTTACATTATACCTCAGTAGTTTGATGTACCAAAGTGGTTGATATCATGATTTAATTAAAAAATGGCAGTTAAAATCACTACATTTTAAATGAAAAATACGGCAGTTCAAAAAGTGGCAGTTAAAACCACCACATTCATATGTAAAATGTGACGGTTCAAAAACTATCGTATTATCATGTAAAAAAACAATTATTTTAAATAACCACCATATTAAAACTACCTCAATTTACCCATTTTTATTGTAGTGTTGTAAGTCTATTATTATGAGTCAAAGAAAATATATTTGTGATTTTCTTCACATAACACAAATAATCCATTTCTTCACCTATGGTTTGTAATTACAAGTCATCCAAGTTTAGATGTGATTTATTCTCGTATCCCATTTTCCAATATTCCACTCTTACAAGACCAGAAATCGGCTTTGTTTTGAACAAAGTCTACCAATTTATGGCCAAAGTGTTGGGTTTTCGTTGGGTTACGATATAATGCACACTCATGTATCTTAAAAGTACTTTGTTTCGAGGACTACATTTTAAGCATGTGTCTCATATCCAACCTTTTTCCTTGAAACTTTTTTGTGATGTTAATTGGGCATTTGACGTTGATGATAAAAATTCTACTTCAGGAGTCAAAATGTGATTTGATATATGGTTAGATGTTTAATCTTGTTAATTACATTTTGAAAGAAGAAAATTTTTGAATCAAACGTTCAAATGAAATGAGTATTAGGAAATGATTGATAAATGATTTGTTTAATTGATTGAGATATATTATTGCTCTAAAAAATCATATGTAGAAGCATAATGCACAAAATTTTCTTAACATGACAATTGTGAACATTAAAGAAGTGCATAATTCAAATCATGCATGAGCTCCTTTTGTGATAGTTTCTTTCTGATTATTCATTTGTAGTTGAAAGTTCTTGATCTTAGGAGGAGATTGAGAAAGATACTTGGAGAGGTTGATACTTAGTGTAGCTTGGAGAGGTTGGAACTTGTGTAATATTGAGAGGGTGATACTTGTTATTGATCAAAGGTATTGATTAGTGGAATATCTTAAGTATGGTACTTAAGAGACTAGACGTAACCTTAAGTGGAAGTGAATCGGTATAAATTCTTTGTGTGCATTTTCTTTATCCCTACTCTTTACTTTGAATATTTGTTTTACACGATAATTGTTTGAATTTATATGTAGGCTCTATTCATACCCCCCCCCCCCCCCTACACCTTCTAGAGCAACCCTACAACAACACTTCCTTAGTCCCAGTTTCATTTCTTAGTGATTCCGAAAGCAACAACTTACTACTTGTTGTATTATAGAGGCTAAGTATAGAAGTTTTTGCTCTAACTTCCAATAAAATGTTAAATTAGATATGACCAATATCCTCAAAACCAAGAGGGGTAGTGGGGTTGAATTGGTTATGTTCAAAAATACCTCTTTTTTTAATTTAGTTTTTTATTTTCAAAATTGTTTAAGACTATCAACAAGGTGTATATGAAGTTGATGATTTGGATTCTTAATACAATATCAAGGATAATAAAGGAAAGACTAAGATCACAAAACACAAAAAATTATATTAGTTCTAATTAAACATATCTACATCCAGTTTTAATCCAGCAACCTTAGCTAGAGATTTTCTCTACAATATTAAAAAGAATATTTTAAGAATTCACCTATGCTATATCTACACATATGATACTTTAGAAACTTGAAACACTTCAAGAATTTCTACTCAAGACAATGCTTCACACAATTGCCTAACTCTATCACTTTCTTAGTGAAATGAACCCACTAGAATAGAAAGTGTGCACAGAGAAATTTAGAACAACTACACCTAATATGTGTTGATGAATAACTTAAACCTAAGTCAAGTCAAGATACACTTGAATCAACATGATCTTGATTTATCTTGATGTTTTCCAAAAGTCGCGTAAGATATGCTCCAAGAAGCTCCAATCTTTCTTGCTCGGTGTTTATATAAGAATGAACGTTTTAAAGTGAAAACCAATTTCTGACAAATTTAATCGATTACATTAATATGGTAATTGCTTTAGTTGTGTTTCCCTTGAAAAAACTAAGTCTCACTAGAATAATCCATTATATTAATGTTCTAATCGATTAATTTTACATAACATGATATTTTCTTAGTTAATACATTATCTAATCTATTAGATTTTTTTTCCTATTTGATTATTTTATTCATCAAGTGAGTTATTGTTGGACTGATGAAAATAACATGTCTTGAAAAGTTTCACATCAGCTAGGATAACCAAGGGGTGGGTGTTAATGACTATATAATGGACTTTAAGTCTAAGATGTTCCTTGCCCTGAGTCAAAGACACTTCAAGCTTATATTTGACACTTCAAGCTTGTGAGGTTTGGGTTAAATTATTACTTTTGAGAGTGTGGATGTACTCAAGGTCAAAGGGCATGCGAGAGTAGTCTATGTATTTTCTTGTGTTTATTTTAGTTCTCTATTAATAAATTGATTCTCGAGAGGTTTTCCCAATAGTGGTATCAGAGCTATGATTCGATAGGATTTTTTCTTAGTATGCTTTGTGGTTGCAGCGTAGTCTGATCTTCCACATCAAAAAAGATTAATTTTGTGTTGTTGGAGAATCATCCTTGGTTGTTGAAGTTACAAGGATAAATTTAATGGAAGGATCATTGCCAGTGTTGTTTTGACACGATGAATTTGCAGTTGGGTTCGTGGTAGTGCAAGGACTATGAGTCGTGTTGGATCTGTAGTGGAGTTCGTGTGTGGCGAGATGCTCTTGGATTTGCGGAGGACATCACAATTGGTGCTCGCATGGCTCGGTGAGTGATATACGATAAATATTTGATATGTGTGAGTCATGGTTTGCAGCATGTGCGTGGAGGAAGTGCTCTACGATTTACATATCGGTTTCGACAAGAGTCAATGGAGGTGCTACGCCGGAAGGTGTTGCATCTTTGGCGAAGGAGTTAGACGACATGGTGGCTGTGAAGTGCGGACGTTCGATCTGTGGCTTTTCGCAATGTTAGGTGGTTTTGCGTCGTGGGTAGCAGCATGGTTTTGAGGGTGTATGGTGTTTATGCACGGGCATTGGCTAATATATATGCAAGGTGTGTGTGGTGATTATACACAGACATTGATGCATGGTGCATGGAAATTCTTGGGATGACTTAATTCAGAGTGGAAATTCTTGGAATGGTTTGATTCCAAGTGGAAATTCTTAGGATGGCTTGATTCCAAGTAGAAATTCTTGGGATGGTATGATTCCAAGTTGAAATTCTTCAGATGGTTTAATTCCAAGTGAAAATTCTTGGGATGGTTTGATTCCGAGTGGAAATTCTTGAGATGGTTTGATTCCAAGTGAAAATTCTTGGGATGGTTTGATTCCAAGTGAAAATTCTTGGGATTGTTTGATTCCAAGTGAAAATTCTCGAAACGACTTAATTCCAAGTGATACTTCTTATGGTGGGGTACAATTGCTGGTATAGGCAATGAAGATGTGTTTATTTTATTCAGGGTGGAGAATGTTGGGCTGATGAAAATAATGTCTTGAAAAGTTCTACATCGCATAGGATAACCAAGGGATGGGTGTTAGTGACTATATAATGGACTCTAAATCCATGATGTTTCTTGCCTCGAGTCAAAGACACTTCAGGCTTGTATTTGACACTCTTTTTATTTCTTATACTCCTATAATAATAGCGTTGTGAGGTTTGAGTTAAATTATTGCTTTGAAGGATATAGATGTATTCGGGGTCAAAGGACATGGAAGAGTTATTTATGTATTTCCTTGTATTTATTTTAGTTCTCTATTAATAAAGTGATTTTCGGAAGTTTTTCCAATAGTTATCATGTAAAGATACACATATTTCGCGCCATTTGGATTCATAAACTATTCAACCTTGATTATATTGATTTTAGTCACACTTTGGCTTTACAACCATTGCGATGCACCACGGAAGGGAAGGGAATGAGGTTTTCGGGTGGGGAGTGGAAGGAAAAAAGGAACAAATTGTATGGTGCGGAGTTGGTGAGTTGGGAGAGAGTGAAAGAAAGAAGTGAGTCTCCGCTGGGTGAAAGTGTGAGGGTTGAGTGCTTCGAGAATAAATATAAGGAGAGAAAATAATTAGGGTTTTACTTAGTCAAATTCAAAGGACATTATGAGGTATTAGCGTATACACAGGCGATGTCGCGTTGTCTGTACGTATTTTTTAAATATACATGACATTATATTAGTAGGTGATGATAATGTAATGTTAATAAGTTAATAAAATTATATTTATTAAAAATAAAGTGAAATATATCATACAAGATGAGAAAATAAAGATTGATAAATAGAGAAAAAGAGAAGAGCATATATAGACGATTTTATAACATAAGTTTATAAAAATAACAGTCAATTTTTAAAAATTTAATAAATAATTATATTTTAAAGAGTAAAATAATATTTTAAAAGGTGGACACAAAAAAGAAAGTCATCTTTATATATTATTATAAATTTAAAAAATTTTGGGGTGCATAAAAAAAAATGTGAAGTGCACGAGCCCCAAAATATTTCTTAACTACACTTCAAGGAATTTTGAGAAATGTCAAAAATATCTCATGCGATTTTGGTGAAAAGACTCCAAATTTAGGTATTATGTTTTGAATGATGTAATTCAAAATTTGTTGTTTAATATTCTATATTACACAATTTGGAGGTAGTTTTTTCACTTCTAGATTAGCTAACCAAGACTTTTTTTTTTTCACTTTTCAATTGGTCTTCAAAAGTTTGTTCTTTTATCAAAGTCCCATATACTTCATGCGGAAGTTTTGTGCTAAAAAACATTAAAAAAGAAATAAATTTCAGATTTAAAATCAAAACCCAAAGCCTAAAATTTTAACTTTGAAATTATGTTTCTTATCACTCAATCTGGAATCTTCCTAACCAAAGTGCACTACGAAATTACATAAATATATATTTTCTTTACATTTTCCACATACCTAAAAGCACATAAAGAAATCATAAATGCGAGAAGAAAGAATCTCAACTCCATTTTCTTTTTAGTTGAGATATATGGACATAGGTGAACATACTTTTCCATTGAATTTACAAGATACGTCATCTTTTGAAATTTACATAATTGTATTAAATATTACATTATATCACTCACACATACAAGAGATATAGGTTATAATTTAGTCATGATATCTTATGTAGATACTCAATAGTTCATATTTATTATCTTTACAATCATTATCTATATATCCAAGAAGTTAATAAATATAGTATATCATCACATAGAGTCCTCACTCAATTCTCTATAATCATTCTATACTTTCATCTTACAACTCATCACTTTTTTACCATGATACACCAACTCGACCCTTGAAAGTGTTAGTACTTCCACTTCGGAATCAATTTGTCTAAATTCGATTAAAAAATTTGGTGCGCACTATGAAACTCAGGTAAAACTTTTTCCGACCATATTATATATAGTTCTTATGTGAAGCCAAACACAGGCATTTACGTCATCATACCAAGAGATGTTACCCAATATTGCCAACAAATTGGAGGCTTTTACCCCAAAGAAATGAGGAGAACCTCCAACATGTGATCGTTGTGCATGCAAAACCAATTTAATAAAGATATGAAGCTCTTGCATAATCAACATTGTGACAAGCTTCAAGCTCTCAACAATAGACTCAACACACTCGATAGAGTCCATTTTATCGAATTATCAAAATCAAAGCCACAAGCATGAGCTCAACATTTTGAGTGAGTAGTTGAATCTCATTCAACCCAACCAAGCACAAACAAGAAAGGGACTAAGCAACTTTGAACTATGAGTCTCGTTGACACACCTCAATGCAACGAACTTTGGCAAAGTATCAAAGTTGTGATGACATATAAGCCGCAACTCTAGACACATTGAAAGACCTTGTTAAAATGCCTTGCTTAGACAATAGTCTAAGCAAATGGTAGAGTCTTGTTAGAATCTTTCAACGAGACTACAAGCTGGAGACAACTGACCTAGTATAAAAACTCGTAACAGGCAAACCACCCGTTAAGAACTACTAGTAGACCAACTTGGCCTGTCCCTCCTAATCAAGCACTTATGAAGCATCTACTTAGAGAGAGTCTCGAGCATGTGATCAACAAATGTCTTTCAAATTTATACCTACACCTCCATTGAACAAATCCATGTAAGATCATGAGCATCCAGATCCCAAAATGGATTGCAATCAATATTAAAGAGTATGACATGTCAATTGATCCAAATGGCCATATTAAAGCTTAATAGGTCGAGGCCAACCTATTTTCATAAGACTTAGGAGTACATTATTGACTATTCACAACCACTTTTATGGGATTACCCTTGGAATGGTATTACTCCGTCCACCCAAATTCCATTTATTCATTCAGTATATTTTGTATTATCTTCACAACTTTGTTTGTTGATTGCAACCCTGTGATGGCCTCATCAACCTCCCTTCAATACATCATTTAAAGAGATCCCAAAAATCACTCCAGCAATACATGGACTGCTCCACCAATATCACTAGTCAATTCCCGACTTACACCAAACATAAGTGATGCATAATTTGCTATGTGGACTACTCCTAGGCATATTTTTGGATTCTTTGTATGTTGACCTCCCAAAAATTTGGACGAACTTTGAATTTAAGCTACTTAGTACATCAATATCAAAGAAAACTCTACTAAGAGTAAGCAAGAAAGAAAAACTATGCCCTATGCTTTCAAATAAGGACAAGGTAGAGAATGTGATAGTTATACTCCCTTAAATGTTAGCCAAGATGTCATCTTTCAGGAAGCCTACACCCTCAAGCTTATCTGACTTCCTCAGCCTAAACAGACACACTAGTTTGTTGATCCCTACAAGTGTTGCAGCTAACACCAAAATCAGGGACACACAACTAAGGAATGTTGCAAGGTGAAGGACCCCATTGAAGAAATCATCAGGTCTTGGGTCCTAACTCGCTTTGTTTAAAATAAGTAGACCATACATGGTTGAGTATGAGGTTCAGGCAAAGGAAGACCAAGTCAGGGTATAGATTTTCACGATCTATTCTAAGGAGAAGGTTGGAGATAGCAATCGTAAGAACTCCTTACTCAACTAGAGCAACCAAAAGAGGAACCACAACATGGGTTCAAAGAAGTATTCACAATATCATTGAAGTATTTGTGGGAGGTTGTAGTTCTAAGTTGGCACAAAAATGATATCCCTAAAGTATTAACTGGGTGGGTCAATTTCCCATTTTATCCTTACCACTCATTCTTTTCACTAATAAAGAGTTTTTACACAACTAAGGAATGTTGCAAGGTGAAGGACCCCATTGAAGAAATCATCAGGTCTTGGGTCCTAACTCGCTTTGTTTAAAATAAGTAGACCATACATGGTTGAGTATGAGGTTCGGGCGAAGGAAGACCAAGTCAGGGTATAGATTTTCACGATCTATTCTAAGGAGAAGGTTGGAGATAGCAATCATAAGAACTCCTTACTCAACTAGAGCAACCAAAAGAGGAACCACAACATGGGTTCAAAGAAGTATTCACAATATCACTGAAGTATTTGTGGGAGGTTGTAGTTCTAAGTTGGCACAAAAATGATATCCCCAAAGTATTAACTGGGTGGGTCAATTTCCCATTTTATCCTTACCACTCATTCTTTTCACTAATAAAGAGTTTTTACCAACGACCCCAAACAATATGATTTAGTTGTTATTGCCACTATAGCAAATTGGCAGGTGAACAAAGGTCCCCATTGATCAGGGAGTTTGATTATTGGTCAACCATTTAGAAGCTTGACGTTCCCTTGATCCTTATTCAATCTTACCCAGACCCATGGTTAGGATTCTCTAAATTCAGGAGAAAGTGAGTACATAATTAAGGTTATGTCAATCTACTCATGACCTTCAAGACACCTAAAGCATATTGGACATTAACAATTTGGTATATTTTGGTGTATGTAGATACTTTCATATAACATCCTCATAGAGAAAAGGACCCTAAATAAGTTGGAAGGCATTGTGTCCATGCCACACATGGAAATGAAATTTTGTGTTGAGGACGACACAATCACTATAGTAAAGGTCATCCTAAAGAAGTTTGGGAATGTTATGCACTAAGCCTAGAAGTTTTCTCTTACTCCTTGAAAGCCTCAACAATACAACCAAACAGACGAGATCTTAGACTTACAAGAACTAGATATGGCCAATGAAAGGTCCAAAACAAGCAATGTCTGCGCATTGAGAAGGTAACCCCCACATTCTTCTTCTGTTAAAGAGTTAGATCTTAAACCCACCACTTAGGAGTTAGACCTTGACCCAAGAGCTGAGTTTGAAAAGGACAGACCTACCTCTAATAAACCAATGGATCTTCAGTTAGGTTACTAGTTGACTCAATGCACAAAGATAGACAATACTTGGTCAAGGTGAGTGTTTAAGCACCTTTACGTCTATTCTTTTCCTCAATAGAAATGAGGTATTTAACCCTCGATTTGATCAGGTCTTTACTGGTATAATAGGATTCAAAGGGTGTTATCAGCATAAAAAAAGAGATGCCTTTGAGAATCGACCAACAGCATTTCAATTTGAAAATTTCGTTCTTAAAATTTTGAAAGAAAGAAAAGGTATACATAGTGAATAAAGGTCAATGTTAAGCATCGTTTAAAAATACATAATCGACCTTCGAACCCTACTTTAGTTGATAAAAATACATAAATATTTTTATAGTTGGCTTTATTTAGATGTATTGGCAAACAATTTGTTAGGCCCTTAAAAAGGTCCAATTATTAGAGTGAATCCTACACTCAAAAAGGATAAAGGAAAAAGGATATCAAGGTCTCTGAAAAAAATTCATATTCGAATGTGAAGTCCCATTAGGTCGTGGCTTTAGAAAGGCCATATCAACCTTATCATGTGTTTGGACTTCTATGAACTCGACTACATTATCTAAGCACACTCACTAAAAGAACATACGAAATCTTCAACACTTAGGAAATAACTTCCACAGTACCCAAAAGTACTCAAGATCGTAATTAGGAGAAATTGATGTTTCCTCCTCTTTTTTGTGAGACCTTTCTCAACCTCTTCTAATGGTTTTGCTTAAAAAACGCTTTACGTTTACCCTTCTAATGGTTTGCTTAAAAAGGCTTTACGTTTACCCTTAGAGGAAACAATCTCTTTACCGTGAGACCGAAAACAACCATCATAACGTTGGTGGGAGGAGGATGGGAATGTTCCTATGTGGAATCCTCCAAGGATACAAAGTTAGCACGAGTCATCTCCACCCATGACAATAACCTCTCAGCTAACGAGAAGTCTACTAGCATTGGAAGAATTAAAAGGGAGCAACGATGATGAGAACCGAAAAATTAGTAAGAAAAATTGGAAGGAGAGAAGATTATAGAGAATGAATATCAATGAAAATGTTTACATAATATTCAACTTATAGAGTAGAATACATACATGTATATATATATATATAGAGATATATATATATATATATATAGAGAGAGAGAGAGAGACAAACACGTGTATTGCCCTGTCGGACCAGTTCAATGAGTAAACATCAAATATCCCATTATTTCTCTGCATCCTATTAGATACTTGCTTGTTTTGATGACAGTAAAAGTCACCATAATAAGTTTCAAAAAATCATTTTGATAGACGATACAGGGCATGAAATTCACTCAAATAAATTATAAGTAATAAATTACTATAAATTCAAATAAAACTAAGCTCTCTCAAATGTGCTTTAAAAATCTTTTTTGATGTCCAAATAAATGGTTCCACTTTCAAACAGGCTTTTACCACAAGAATAGTAAATCCACAGGAAGCCTGACTTTCAGACAGAAAGTAAGTACATAAATTAGCAACATTGTTCATAATTCAAGCAAAGAAGGCAAAGGTAGGTCTAACTGTAAAGATCATCTTCATCAGCTCCACCAGTGCTTGCAAAAGGGTCGGATGCAGCACCAGCACCCGCACCACCAGCGCTGGTATCTGAAAACCTGAACTCAGATCCAAACCCTCTTGACTGCTGCAATGTCTGCGCAAAGGCCTGGTACTTGCGAATGTCAGCATCACTTACACTCCTTCGTGCATATTTCATTGACTCCTCAAAATGAGCTGCCTTGATTTCAGCTA
>Ga0214544_1007133_pt1 | contig 19920 bp, 16 predicted proteins | sample CNSS3metaG_FD_160074 | JGI IMG/M metagenome (GOLD analysis project Ga0214544, IMG submission 160074) | Root nodule microbial communities from cowpea collected in UCLA plant growth center, Los Angeles, California, USA - CNSS3 | ecosystem: Host-associated > Plants > Roots > Nodule | place: USA... | reverse complement strand
CAATATAATTGTGTACTTCATCAATTATGGTCATTGAACTTTGTTATATGACAATATAGTTGTTTATAATAAATTGTTAAACTTTTTTTAATAATTTAATAATTTATAATAATTATTAAAAATAATCCCGTGGTCATCATCAACATTTTCTTAAACATTGGTATCCAACTCTCCGGTATGCACCATGCCAGAAGTTTCTTTAGAACCTGCTGAAGTGTATGTAACACCAAATCATCATCTAGAATGAAATCATTCAGATTTGAAATACTTTAGTGACACAATAAACAAAAAATGATCCCCTAAACTCATGCCACTATTATGATTAGAGTGCAGTACGACCCGCATAACTTAGTTCACACGGGTGCAGGTTCGAAACTTTTTATAAAATTTTAGTGCGGGTTTTTTATACCCAGTCTGTAAAACCTGCGGATTGAAGGGATTTTAATCGTGGGCTACCCGCAATACACGTCACCAAGCCCAACTCAATCCAAAATTCAATTTTTCTAGCTCCTATTGGTTGTGCATTGTTTAATGAATTGAACAAACTTTTTCTATGAAAATGAACGCTAAAAAATCCCAATGTATTTTTCTAGGTGCAAGTTGAGCCGTTTAACAAACAAGTTTTGCAGAAATTAAAGTCCATTTAAAATACGGGCTGTACAGATGTATTATTTTATAGTGCAGGTTGATGCAGGTATGGTTTTAAATGGGCAAAGCCGCCCACATACCCAACTCTATTATGATGCAACCTTTTTTTTCTCACATGCGTACCTTTTTCTTTCTTTGAGCTGCATCACTAGCCTCAGCTCGGTCAATAATACCTTCAACCAGAAGATTTTGAGGATGTTCCAGATCTTCCTTCGTAACACCTGGAAATGGAAGGACTTCCTTCCTTGCAGCACCTTGCAAGTGTTTGATAGTCTTGGTATAATCTGGAATGTATGCTCCTTCTTCGTCATAGTTAATAAAAGGTGACAAATGCGGTGCCGGAATCCTATTAACGAAAGAAACATTTTAGCAATGAAACCTTTTAAAATCAAATAGGATTTCTTTAGTATACATACACTTTTCTTCAAATTTAACACATTTGTATGTGTAAAGTGTAAGTATTTTTCTAAATTGTTCCCCTTGGGTTAATGCATAACTAGTGACTAGGTTAGGACAACTATGTTGTGGAACTAATTTTCTATTTTTACATAATATGAGTTCATGCTTATTTGTTTAACGAAGCGGTTTATTGAATAAAATAAGCACATTTCAACTTTTTATATGTTTTGCTTAATATACTTGTTTTAAATTAAGCAATTTTGTACTTTTTTTCAATGAGAAAACCCCATTACATCAGTAGTTGTTTTAGAAACAATTTAATCAAACTCCCAATAAATATTATAATTAGCATAAAATTCATAAAGCAACGAATCAGTGTTATTGAATATAGGAGATGGCAGCTCCATGGCAGGATGCAGTCACTTCATTACACCAGAACCCCCTCTAGTTCAGCTACCATCATTGACTGTGTGCAATGTCGTCATTGCTTCCACACCTGTAAGTTGTGCTTCTGCTGTTGTGGCCTGGTTCATGCTTTTGCTGAGACGCCACCAATCCTGGTTCATCCTTTTTGTTTTCTTTTTTCTGTTTGCTCTTTGTTTTCTCAGCAGCAGCACCCACCCGACCCAATTTCATTTCTTTTACATCTAATCAATGCTTTTTCTCTAATATATAAATCTGAAACAGACACTACATCTATTTTCCAGCTACCCGATTGGCAACTGAACAAGGCAGTTCAAGAACGTCCAACCAGAATGACCAGGGTTGGAAGTATCGTCATCTGTTGGATGAATCAAACTTGAATACTATTATTGTCGGTAATTATTATGGGAAAATTATGAAAGAGGGGAACTACTAGAGCCAAAGAACATCAAGCGCAATAGTGCATCTTGCACCAAGACTCCAAAAAATGTAAAAGAAGATCTCTGAAAATTATTTAAAGAGAAGGCAACCACCTCTGTAAATCCTATAAATCCCATAGATACTAATGAGAGAGAAGATGAAGTTGAAATTTCAACATTTAGTAATAATGTTAAGGGGAGAGAATTATGGTAAATGGGACCAATGGATATGTTTTGTAAAATATCCGTAAAACAAGCAGGCTTGTCATTCAACCAGTGTTATTGATATCGGATAACAGAAAATATCAATGACCCAAATCCCTTGGTAAAATTATAACAGAAACCATAACAGTGGAAATATTGCGGTTAAAAAATATAATACCTATCACCGCATATAATTTTAATGAAAAAGTAATGATATTATGTATAAAAATTCAATTAATAATAACATCATATTAAAACACCACAAATTTAAAGTTCAAAACATAAAATACCAACAAATCATAAAATGTATGTATTAAGTTTCTTTCTAATCATCAGATTCTTCTTCAACTCCAACATAATTGTCTTTAATGTCAACATCTAATGGAGCATATCCCTCCTCGTCTTCTCCTCTTGAAAAACTTTTGTCAAAGTTAAGTAATCTTTCAAACTCGGAATCAAAGCTATCATGCAATTCATTTTGAACTTGAATTTGAGTCCTCTCTTTACCCTTCCTGGGTTGTGTTGGAGTTAGAGTTGGAGTTGCACCTGGACCTTTCTTAGAAGCATAGGAAGATCCAATAACAATACCATCACTTGATGGTTTCTTTCTTTGATTAGTTGCTTGTCTCCTTGTATAAACTACCGGTTTTCCAATACCTAAAGCTTCATAAATAGTTACCCAATTAAGAGTGGGACCATCATGAAAAACCAAATCATTACCCCCTTTTTATTATCGTTATCACCATCAACTTCTCCCACTAACCACTCATTACATTCATCAATGTCATTGAATAGAATAGGGTCTATTTCATCCCTAATATTGTATGTTTAAGCAAGTTGTTGATTATAGTTTATGTAAACCAAATCATGCAATCTTTTGTGGTCCAGCCTATTCATTTTCTTTGAATGAATCTGCAATGCAAATAAGTAATATGTGAATTAATTTCTTTCTACAACTTACAACTAAGATAATAATGAAATGAGTCATGTCTTATTACTTGCTCAAAAACACTCCAATTGCGCTCACATCCCAATGAATTACATGTCAAGCTTAAAATCTTGATTGCTAGCTTTTGTAAGTTGAGAGCTGCATGCCCATAATTCTTCCACCATTGAGATACACAAGCAAAGAAAGTAGCTTAGAATGTAACCATTATATCTTAGTGCGATTTAAAAAGTGTTTAAGTATCTCACCTAGGATTGTGGTTTTTCTTGATTCTTTGACAAAATCATCACCAAAGAGTCCATTTGCACTCTTATAAAAAGGCAACTTAGTTAAAATCCTCTTTGTTGCACATCTTTACTTGGCACCAAAGAGTCCATTTGTAACTTCCAAATCATATTCCATGTGTGGGTTGGAATAAAAGAACTCTGGATTCAAAAAGTGACCAGCAGCATGCAATGGACGATGAAGTTAACATGTCCATCTGTTATCAATGATTGTAAATACATCATTGTATTTACTTTCATCATTGTTGAATGACTTCATTATTGTTTCCTTGGCTTTCTCCATTGCTTCATATATATAACCCATAGCTGCTTTTCTTTCCCCATCAACTAGACAAAGCACATGAATAAGAGGAGCCATGACTTGAGAATATATAGTACTTGAATCCAAAATTAAGGCATAAGAACAATTTTTGTAGCCTCCCTCCCCTTGACTTCCTTAGATAGGTTGTTATTGCTCTATTCATTAGAAGTGAACATTCATCTCAATTTTTTCTTCTCTTGATGCAACCTTTGTAACGATAAATAAGAGATAGCAAACCTTGTAACGACATGTCTTACTAATTCCCACTTATTTGTAAATTGTCTCAACAAACTCAAGGTACTAGAATGACTATAGATAAAGCCAACAAGACTAACTCTTCTTTGAATTGTCTTCTTTATCAAATGAAGTTTTCCAATGTCTTCAAGCATCAAATCTATACCATGGGCAGCACAAGGAGTCCAATAGAGATGGAGTATTTTCTCTTCTAACAACTTACCAGCCAACACATAATTGCTCCTATTATCTGTTATAACTTGAACAACATTTTCTTCTCCAATCTCCTCCACAAGGGAATCAAGCATCTCGAATAGTTTTTCTCCTGTCTTCACAATGTTTGAACCATCAATGGACTTGAAAAACATTATCCCTATAGGGGAGCTCACCAAAAAGTTAATCAAGCATCGTTGCTTTCAGTCAGTCCATGCATCTGACATAATAGAACAACCATGTTTTCTCCATTGCAATTTATGATCTTGCAACAACTTTCAATGTACTCAACTTCCTTGTTGAGAAGTGGAACTCTAATTTCATGATAACTAGGAGCGGGTAAATTAGGTCCATAAGCACCTATGGCATCAATCATATCTTGAAAACTTTTCAACTTCATGAGGTTGAATGACAAGCCTGCTTGGTACCAAAATCGAGCAATATATTGATGAACTGAGGCCTTTAAATTTTTGTCACATGCCTCTTTGATGTTAGTTTGCCTTAGTTTTTCCTTTATTTTCTCTTCTCTATTGCAACAGTTGGATTTTACAAAAAATATCCATGGTCCTTTTCTTTCACCGCTATTTCTCCCTTTATCATTACTAGCCGTAGAAATTTTAACCTCATCTTCACTCTCATGATTATCATTTGTTGCACTATATCCAGGATTGACGGAGGAGTTGTCTACTTTTTCTTTATATAGTTTCCAAAGTTCTTCTCTCACATTTTTCGGAGTCTTGGTGCAAGCAACAGCATTGCCCTTCTTTGCCATTAGATGTTCTTTTGCTCTATTAACTCCTCCTTTCATAATATTTGAGCGGGCTAGGCCCAATTGTTTAAAGAATGACTATTTTAAAGAGTCAAACTTCTTTCTCCCATTCACGCGTGCAATTAGGGTTTTCATTCTTCCTCACAACCACGTCGCCACTTTTGCTGCAAGTTTCGTTTCGTCTCTTCTCTTTTGTTCAACTTTTTTTTCTTTTTAGTCTGATTTTTTTGACACAACCGCTCTGCCATCGCAATCCACCATGCCAAAATCGGCAGCCATGGGCCGCCATGGAAAATCCGATTCGCCTCCGCCTTATTGAGGCAGCAGGCTCGGAAACCGGTACCGATTTATGCCATGGCGCCGCCATGGCCAATATTCAATCACACTGCACTCAACCTTGTCAGATTGAAGAGCTTTAAAGATATGATGAACTCCATTGGTGCTTATGGTCCATATTTGCCAATTCCTACTACTTATCATGAAATTAGAGACCAACTTGTTAGCAAGGAGATGTAGTGGCAAAGCTTCTTGAGAACCTAGTAGGCCTTGGTCCCCTGATTATTTTAATATTTAAAAAAATTAATACATAAACAAATATTATTTTTAATTATAGTATATTTGGTCCCTTCAAATTTGTATACATTTATAAATAAAATTTTAGGATAGACTTATTAGAGTCAATATGATCATTCTATATTGGTAGATACATGGACAAACATGAAATAATGATGCTTAATTAACTTTTCGGTGAACACTATTCTAGGGATAATGTTTGTGAAGTACATCTATTGACTCTAAATTTGTGAAGATAAGGAAGAAAACTATTTCATATACTTGATACCTTTATGCACGAGGTTGGAGAAAATGATCTTCAAGTTATCACAAATAATGGAAGTAATTATGTGTTAGCTAATAAGTTATTGGAGGGGAATCTATATTGGACTCTTTGTCTAGCTCATTGAATATGACTCCTGAAATCATTTTAAAGCTCCCTTTAATAAAGAAGACAATTACGAGGGGAATTAGTCTTGTGGATATATCTATAACCATTATAGTACCTTAAGTTTGTTGAGATAATTAACAAACCATAGCTAATTGATAAGACACTCAGTTAAAAAATGCAAATTCATTCATGTTAAAATAGTTTATATTATTGTTTTGACCTCAAGTCCGTTAAGACAACTTCATTAGGGTAATGACTGCATCTGATGTTATGCGCTCTAAAGTGTGAAACTCTTTCACGGTTGTCTTTAAAAGGTACCTCGGAGGATTGAAGCATGAAGATGTATTTAAATTACCATTTGCCTCAACTCCTAAGCGATGTGGAACTATTAGAATTCAGGAACAAGCCCTCCAGCCAAGGGTTAAGGAGGTTCTCAGGAGTTGAGTTGATAGCCCTAATGGTTTTTTGTTAAGTTGTTGGAATAAATGAGGAAGGATTCACCTACAAAAGACTATCCACAAACCAATGGGGCTATCAATGCAGCTCCTAAAAGCCTCACTCAATTCACCTCAAAAGCACTCCATCCAAATTCGTTAAGAACATTTATCTTTTAAGAAAAAGATGTTTTTTGTTGTATCTATAAGTTACCTAGTATGCTAATGGTTTCTTCTCTTTCTTTAATCCTCTATTCTAAGCCATTAATCCTAATACGTATGCATATATATGTATCTGAATCAATAGAACTATTGGAATAATTGAGAAAGAACCCACCTACAAAAAGACTTTATACAAACCATTGGGCTATCAACGTAGCTCCTAAGAGCCTCACTCCATTCACCTCAAAAGAACTCCATCCAAATTCATTAAGAACAATTATCTTTTAAGAAAAAAATGTTTTTTGTTGTATCTATATGTTACCTAGTATCCCAAGGGTTTCTTCTCTTACTTTAATCTTCTATTCTAAGCCATTGATCCTAATATGTAACATTGTTAAACTCGGGAGTTTATGTAAACTCGTGGGAGTCTAGTAAACTCGGATCCATGAGTTTACTTTAATTAAAAATATATTAAAATATTTATAAATAATATAATAGTTTATTGTTATATAATATTACAAATAATTTTTTATGTTTTAATAAAATTTTATTATTATTATTATCATCAAAATATCAGTTTTTCTTGTAATGTGTGTTTTCCTAATTGACACGACTCAAACACCAAACTAGACAACTTGGATAAACGGGAAACAAGCATTTGTAATTTGGCCAAACTGGGATGACATAGCTGAGCATGAAGGAGAGAGGGAGACTCCATAATTGTGTCAACATGTGCATATGAACGAAGATGATAAAGACCATTAGACTCAGATTCGGTGCCAATCACCTATCTTAAACTCCGATCTTGTAAACAAACAAAAGTTATGGTAAAAAAAATAACACAGTCAAGAAAACGAGTTAGATAACTAATGGATAATAAGTTTAGAATGGATCCAGGGACATGAAGAACATTATCAATGGATAAAGAAGGAAAAAGGTTAACAGTCTCAACACCATGTGCTAAAACCATAGATCCATTAGCCATTGTAACAAAAGGTAAATTCTTCATAGATGTTAAAGAAAAAAACATATTTGTTTCCAGGAATGTAATATGGGCTCCTGAATAAGAACCCAAGGACCAATAGAAGAAGATTGAGTCAGACCAAGAAAAGATATACTTGTGCATGCAACATAACCAGTGAAACTAGAGGGCTTACGATCCTCACACCATTTAAGAAAGTCACTGAAGAGAGCAGATTTGTCTGTAGGAGCATATGAAGGGGGATCCACAGCAACTAAATGTGAGGGAGGATCAGTCTGAACAACAACAACAGATCGAAGAGAACGACCATGTAAAGCATAACACCTTTCAATTTTGTGGCCTAGCTTCCCACAATGGTCACACTTATGATGCCCTTTGCCTGGCTGGAGAGAGTGATTGCTATTATCATGTTGAGATGTGAAAGTAGAGGAATCATCGGCAAAAACAGATGGATCATTAAGAGGTTTACATGGCACATGCAAAAGGGTGGAACATGTAGAAGTAAAATTGGGTATGATAAGCGAACCCAAAATCTGATCACAGACATGGGAATATTCATCAACATGTTCGTGTAAAGTCAAACCATGAAGAACTTTGATCGTTGCTCAAATTCTTGAGCAGGAGTAGAGGCAGGAGGTAGTAACTCATTAAATTTATGAAAAAGAGCATGCATTTTACGCAAATGGCACATATGACTGCGCGTGGCAGTTCCAATGGCGATGATGCCAACGGCGTGGTGGTCGCCTAACCCGAACAATTTGAGTGGGGGGTCGCTGACCTAAATAGTGGCTCCAACAGCGGCGGAAATGACGGGGAGATGTCAGTAACAATGGCGAAGACGGTGCAAATGATAGTGATTGTGGCGGCTACAAAAAAGAAATGTATATGGGGTTATTAAGGAACCTTGGCTTTAGATACCATATTAAATATAGTGAAAACTAGGTTTAGGGTTAATCTCCCTTGTGTCTACATCGGGTAAAATATTTATACGAAAGAATGATACAAGTATATATGACAACTAAACATAAATATGTAAATAGAAGATATTGTTACAAACAAATATCAATAATATCTACCAATATAAAAAAAAATGTCTATATTTCCCTAATTAACAATAGAAGCTATGTTTCCTTAATTAATATAAACGTAATATATCTAACAATATGTAAATTGAAATGATCTCTCTATCATCTAGAGTCATCTTCATGGTTTGGAAAGTTTAGTCATATTGTTCGAATGTTGGACTAAAACACAATGAAGAATATCATTCAATTTTTTGTTATAGATCTCTTGGACAATGTATTTATCCAATTGGGTATGCAGCCAAAATTGCTCAGCTAAAGCAACATTCTCACAAACATTTTCAGACCAAAGATCTTAACATCTCAAATACTACCTAGGCATTGAATTATGGCTCAACAAAAAGAAGGTATTGTGATTATTCAAAGGAAATATGCTTAATATATTCAAAATAGGAACGATTGATTGTAGAGCCATGGATAGTCTAATGACTCTGAATCTAAAATTAATGGAAGAACAAAGTAAGCCCTTCTCAAATCCAAAGTGATAAGAAGACTTGTAACAAAACTTATTTATCTCATCATTCCTAGACTTGACTCATCATTTGTAATTTGGTGTGGTTAGCTCCTCACATGGATCACTAGAATGTTGTCTTTCACTTCTCAAATGTCTCAAGAAAGCTCCAAGACAAGATTTGTTATATGAATATAAAGGAAGTGCCCAAATATTTGGATATTGAGATGTTGATTAGGCAAGGTCTCCTATGGACAAACGTTCGAGTATTGTATATTGTGTTTTCACATGGAGGAATACAATTTCATGGAAAAGCATGAAACAAAATGTAGTTTCTCAATCAAGTATTGAGACTTAATAGAGGGCAATATCTTGAAAAATGAGTATGTATTGTGATAATCAAACAACTCTTCACATTGCTTCGTGATAGGATGTGTTAGAATATAATCAACAGTTACAGATTTCTAGAAATCAACCGTTACATAATCTCATAAATTTGGGTGATTGATTCCATATTATTATGTCTCTTTATTGTAATTGATTTTATTCAATAGTATAAATACATATTTTGTGCTCTACATTAGACACCCAATACATTTAGAACATATACAATTCTATATGGTATCAGAGTCAAGTTTTGATACTGGGACATGTGGGTTATGGGCCCACCACGCAACTCTTCACACAAAGAGGAATGGAGTATAGATCTTGTGTTGGATATAAGAGAGTGTGAGGAACCTGATTATTAAGGACAGAGGAAAGCATTGGATTGATCAAATAACATGCTATCAGAATGACATCTCCCCAAAATCGAAGAGGAATATTGTAGTGAAGAAGATGAGTATGAACAGTTTCAACCAAGTGTCGATTCTTTCTTTCGACGACACCTTCTGTTGTGGTGTGTGAGAGCAAGATGTTTGATGGAGGATATCATGTGAATTCAGAAAAGACTGAAATTGGAAAGAAATATATTCACGAGCATTGTCAGTGCGTAAAATTTAATAGATGTGTCAAATTGATTGATTTTGAATTTCAGTCGAGAAACCTTGGAATATAGAAAAAACATCAAAACAATTTTTCATCAAGAATACCCAAGTACATCTAGAGAAATCGTCAATGAAAGTAACAAAGTAATAAAAACTCAAAGTAGAACAGACATGACTAGAACCCCAAATATCGAAGTGAGCTAAGGCAAAAGGTGACAAAGCACTTTTATTAACTCGAGTACCATAGGTATAACAAGTGTGCTTTCGGTTAGGGAGAGCCATTGAAATACTCGAAAAGATATCATCGCCTGGTAAGCAAACTTAACTATCTCACCATCATTAGACCCGACTTCACTTTCGCGGTTAGTGTGGTAAGCCAATTTCTAAATGCTCCTTGTGATAGCCATTGGGATGTTGTGACACGTATTCTTCGGTACATAAAAAAGGCTCCAGGACAAGGATTATTACATGAAGACAAAGGCAATACTTAGATCGCTTGTTACTCTGATGCAGATTGGACAGGATCACCATCAAATAGAAGATTCACTTTTGGGTATTGTGTTCTTATCGGAGGTAACCTTATCTCATGGAGGACAAAAAGCAAAATATAGTTGCCAGATCTAGTGCTAAAGTAGAATATCGTGCTATGGCAGCAGCCATTTGTGAGCTTACGTCTGTTAGGCAACCACTACTACAACTAAAAATAGGGGACATCCATGAAACAAAGCTTATTTGTGACAATCAAGTTGCATTTCACATTGCATCAAACCTGATCTTCCATGAAAGAACCAAACACATTGAAATTGATCATCACTTTGTTAGAGAAAAGGTGCTCTCTGAAGAAATCACTATTGATTTTGTCAACTCTAGCAATCAGTTGGTTGACATTTTCACTAAGTCCCTTAGAGGCTCTCAGATTGAGTACATTTGTAACAACCTTGGTGCATATGACATATATGCTCCACCTTGAGGGGGAGTGTTAGAATATAATCAATTGTTACAGATTTTTAGAAAATCAACTGTTACATAATCTCGTATGTTAGGGTGATTGATTCCATATTATTATGTGCCTTTATTGTAATTGATTATATTCAATAATATAAATACATATTGTGCTCTGCATTAGACACACAATACATTCAGGACATATACAATTCTATAGGATGAAACACATAGAAACCAATTGTCATTTTGTTAAAGAAAAATTGTTGTCCAAGGAAATTTGCATTTAATTTGTTGGCAATCAACTTGCAAACATTTTTAAAAATTCCACGAGAGTAGTCGGGTTATTTCAAACTTGGAACATACAATCTATATGCTACAACTTTAGAGAGAGTATTTGAATAGTTTATATTTTCTTTTGAGAAAAAGTTGTTTTCTATTATATTTGTATGTAATCATGATTCCACTCAAAATTGAGTGCTTGCTTATGAAGCTTCAATTGTTAGAGACAAGAATTTATACAAGGAGTAAAACAAGCAACAAAAGAAATCAACCATCAAGTGATGGCATAGTTATTGGATCTTCCAAGCTTCCAACAAAGGTTTAGATGCAATTGCAGTCTCAATAGGAACAAGGGGCAAGGAGAAGATTATATTTGGGGTTAAAATTAGAATTTGATATCTCTGGCACTGAGTTTGAAGAAACTGAAGAATTACTTAACTTTAACAAGTATTTATGTAAAGGGAAAAGAGGAGGGAAATGCTCCAATTATGTTGGGATATACGAATAGCTAGAAGACTAGAAATTTAGGACATTTGTCTTATGTTTTGTCATTACTTTAAGTATTGGACTTGAACTAGGTGTTTTTTTCATTTGATTTTATCATTATTTGAATTTCTCGACTTGCTATTATTATTAATTATATAGTTGCCTCTCATTATTTTTCATTATAATTATATTTCTATTTTTTATCTATCAACATGTTTGTCATTACTTTAAGTCTTGGACTTGAACTAGGTGTTTTGCATTTGATTTTATCATTATTTGAATTTCTCGACTTGCTATTATTATTAATTATATACTTGCCTCTCCTTATTTGTCATTATAATTATATTTCTACATTTTATTTATCTACATGTTTGTAAGAGAGAAATTGCTAGTACAATCACCACCAAACAATGGTTTTATTAGAAATGCAATTGAACTGGAAGTTACCTTCCAGCCAAATAATTCTCAGTTCGCAAAGTAATCCGTGCGTTCACACAATCGTATACCCATTGTGGTTGAACGTAATCTCTTGATAGAAATCTATGTCCTTGTGTTTCCCTGTCAACAATCTAAACATATGAACTAATAGATTAGTGAACTAGAAAGGAAGGAGCGAAATGTAAAATATAAGAACACTTTAATCACAAACCTGATGAGAGATGCCTTGGTCAGATTCCCCAAAAGGTGCCCCTTCTCCGTCCCAGGAAACAATGCAAACAAAAGCAGGAATAACAAAAAGCAATGATTCCCTAGGTACCTGAATAATTTGACGACAATAGTTGAAGATAACGCAAAAATGTACACAACCACAACAAAATTTCTAAGAACTTTAGCTTGGAGTAAAAACAGAAAAAACAACAATTTTGAGCCAAAGTCTGATAAGATGTTTGTGTTATATGCATAGAGATGGATCATGTAACAACTATCTAAATAGTATAAAACAAAACTATTACATAAATTGTTAATGTGCCAACACAACACACAAATTCACATAATAAATAATAACATATGCAACACTCAAAACAATGAAAGAGAATAATAACTCAATTTTTTTCCCACCAAAATATAATGATTTTCTTTAGGAGAATCTTTCTGTTGGTACAAATAGTAAGTTTAGGAAAGGAAAAGCTTTAGCAAGGGTTTACAACAGGTACAGACATATAACTTTCCTCCACTAAAAGTCTACCAGTAAGAATCATATTGAAGAACTTGTGAACAATATTTCAATCCTTAAGATTCAGGTGGTTGTACCAACAACATTAATTTCCTATTTAGGACTATTTACATATAATCCACCAGTATATAGCTAGAGCTCAACAACAGTAGCTATTCAAGTTTTTAGACAATTCCTGCAGAATAACACCATATATAATGTAGGGAATTACTCAGGTGAGAAACTTGGTTATTGTAAGGAAAGACAACAATGGATATACAACATTGTATTTTATTTGAATGGTCAATTATTAGATAAATAAATTGATAGAAGACTTTTTAATTATCAGTTATTGCAAACTTTCAATCTTAATCATTTCACATATAGTGTATGTTCGCTAACAATGTCGTTGTGATTTTCTGAAGCAACTAATAGAATTTTGTGCTGATTTCACTATGATAGCAAGTCAAGAAATTTCGTGGTGATTTTCAGCATGGATTCATATTGCCAGTTCAAGCATACCATAGTTCTTACATTCTTAAAATGATAATTGTTTATATATGTCACATATTTAGTTTAGTTTAACTCTTCAAGACATTACCTAAATTATAATCATCACCAATCCCTATCTCTTGGTTAGTTTTCCCTTTTTTTTTTAGAAAAAACTGAAATGTGACTCAGCAAATACTATGTCCACAAATTCCCAGCTATTGACCAAAACTACTTTTAGATAGTGCCACTAAGACCATCAAAAGGTCTTACCTCTCTAATTAGGAAGAATTTCATATTTTTAAAGAGCTTTTTACATTCTTTTGTATCTTGATCCTCTTCATTTTCACCCAGCAACTTCCTCAAGAAGGTGCATTTGTGCTCTAGGTTCATTAGAAGGAAGTTGATGTTGAAGTTGAGCAAGTCTTAGTTCAGCAGTTTCATTTCCACTCTCTGACTCTTCTTGCTTGGTCTCCGCTTGTTCAGATTCAGTTTGAGAAACTTCAGAATTCACTACATAAGATATGGCATTGGCACCAAAATACCTCGACAGAGCACATATATCTGCATGATTTGAAAAAGAAATTTAATCACCAGATACACAAAAACACTAATCAAGTTTCTAAAGTTCCATTTAAGTTGAGAAACATGGTACCAGCTGCCAAAGCTTCCAAGTGAGGATCAAGTATGGGAGGATACTTCAAATTTATAGAATGATAGAGGCGGAAATTGACAAAACTAAGAAGAGGCTGTATCAATATACAAGATCAAGAAATTAAGTCAGCGTAGCAAATAAGGATGAATATAAAGGATTAGGAGAGAAGCATGTCCAATAAGACATGACCAGGGGGTTAGATAGCTAAATTTGGTTTTGGTTTGATTTCAACATGATCATGACACAACACCAGAACTTATTTAAATTAAATGTTCACACGATTAAAATATACAGACCTACAGTCCTGTAATTGGGATGACAATAATGCTGTCTACTTTGTAGAAAAAAGACATTAAACAAACAAGAATATGAAACTAACCTCATATAATTGCAAGAAGTTTAGCATGGTAGTGATGTCAACGTCATCAGATACAACCTGCTGTAGTGAATGACGAGTTAACCATGTTATTGTCTGACCCTCGACCTCAGCCTGCACAAAAAACAAAACCAATCCATCAATTCATAGCATACAATTAACATTACTAAACAATTAAAAATGTCGATATTTGTACCTGGTAGTAAATTCCTTTTACAGAAACAAATGTTTTTCTTAACTTGTTAGTGCAAGATATGAATGCTTGTCATTCGTGTGCCAATCTGGTGAACAGGTAAGAAATGAGAAAAACCACAGATAAAAAACATATCGGCAGAAAATAGGAATATACCAATCAGACTTAGCAAATCCATTCATATCTTAACTCCTTGTTTTCAAGGAAAAATATAGCCGCAAAAGGCTGATTCCTCATTATTATATTGATCCCAAGTTGTCCAATATTCCAAGTATATACCTTCGACATTTATGGACACACTCCACTTCAAATTTTTTACTCACTGATGCAGGTAATGCTGCAAAAAGGTGAACCATTGTAAGGCAATCATCCAATTCTCCAAGTGCATCCACAAATCTCGGGTATCTATAATTCAATAAATAATCAATTAAATTGAAAATTCATCTCCAGTTATAATAATACATAAATTGAAATCAACAAAACCTAACAAACCTCTGTCGAATAATCCTATCTATCTTGGGTTTGGGGGTTTTCTCCTGCAGTCTGTTTGCACGTTCATGATTTTTCTTTGCCTCCGCTTTTTTTATTTTTCTCTCATGAACTCTTATTGGTCTATGTATTTCAACCAAAGGCTCGTGATGCAGGAAGGCAACATCCTTCACATGGCAATAAGTCTGATGAGTTCCCTTGAACTTTATCTTAGGCTCCCGAGGAGTTACACCTTTCAAAATACATAGTTTCCTAAAATTTATAAAAGACAATATTAGAATCAAAGTCTTTATCAAGTGACTAAGTTATGCAGATTCCATATTATATCAAATCAGTAATGAGAAGATATAAATGATTCAGGCAGTCATCTTCAACCCAAATGCACCCTCATTTCCCTCCAAAGCATCAAAAGACACAATTGATCAAACAAGGACAACATAATTTAATTTATATATCAGCCTATTATAGTACCTGAAAAGGGGTGGACTGATTTGAAGTTGCTTGAGTGCCTGTGACCTGATAACAAACTTCGCAGCATTTCCCTCCTATTTCTTTCCCTGCGACACGAAACAAGTATATGCTCTTAACACACTTTCAAAATGTTTTTAGTTCAAGGTATCGAAAAGAATTTTCGAGAAAGTTAACTAGGGAATATCACATTCTAATGTTTGGTAAAAGTTTGGAATATATGTCACAGAAAGGGTTGATTCCCGGGAATATAAAATGTTCGTCTTTCCCTCGCGTTCCCATGGAGATATTGTATTTTCACTCATCCACTTTTACTATTTAATTATTCAAAATCAATTTAATTTTTGTCTAACAATTCAAAATAAAATGTTCGTCTTTCACTCATCCACTTGTATTTTCACTCATCCACTCATGAAAATAACACTTCTCACCATAATATTCGAGGAAATATGATTCCTGGAAATACAGCATTATACCTTGAAACAAACGCCCTTTAACCAGGAAATTTTAATTTGTATCTCTAGTTCGGTAATCTAAGTGAATAGCTAGAAGTGAAATATTATGAACTCCAAATTTTCTCATACCCAATACCTAACCACGATATCAGTATCGACCAAAAGAAAAATAAAATAAAATAAACATGGTCCATAAATTAAAATACGAAGAGAGAAACAAACAAAGTTGGGATAAAAAGAAAGAAGAATGATTTCATGATCACGAAAGCAAACAGAGTTCAGGAATTAGAAGGTCAGCAGAGAAGCCGAAAAGCGTGTGCAGAACTCACAGGGAGTCTGTAGTGCTTCACCATTGCTGGCGTTGAATGAAGAGGTTGTGTCTGTTAATCCGGTTTATGTTAAGGCTGGTGTTGCTTCTCACAAGGTATGTTTGGGGGTGACCAATGGTTTTGTTTTAAATGCTCAAAGAGAAGAAAAAACGCAGTTATGACTCGTGTTTGATGTCCCCACACACAATCTCAGTGAGGCTACTAAAACCACGTCGCCCTTTTATGCATCAAATTTTATGTCTTTCTCCCTTCCCTCTTTTTTCTCGGCTTTTCCTTGCACCACTATAATTACTACTTTCATCTTTAAAATTTTTAAAATGACACTTCTATTTTATTTAATTTGTTACTTTCAAATTATTTATTTTGGAAATCTTTCCGAATAATTTTTTCCAAAACATATGAGATGTTTTTTTAAAATCGGACTTTTGGAACAAAATCTATAAAATATAAAATACATGACATCCTTTCTAGAGCAAATCTTGTAGACAAACTTTATAAAACAAGTTTTATTTAAGGTTAAATTATTACTTTGGTATTTTTTTAAGAAGTTTCAAATTGGTTTTACACTTTTTTTTTCTCAATTTGGTCTTGATTTTTTAAAAATAATTCAATTTGGTCATTTCCGTTAGTTTGACCAAATGATAGTTAAAGTCATGGTCATATGTCATTTTTTGGTTTTTTTCTTATTTTGTACTTTTTACACATGTCACTTTATACTTGTACCACGTGTTAAGAAATCTCAATTTGCTTCCTATATTTGTTTTTAGTTTCAATTTAGTCTTATTTTTTGTAAAAATAGAGCAATATTTTCCCTTCTTAAATTGAGACTCAAATTACTTCTTGTATAAATCTTATGGTGATATTCTTACTAAAATTAACATTTTTATTAAATATTTCTGGAAATATTTTTAAATTAACTTTAAAATTTATATGAAATACATGTTCGAAATCATATTAGTTAGAGTTTGAATGTGATTAATAAATCTAGCACGAAGCGGAACACAAATCATGCAACTAAACAGTGTATGAACAAATTAAAATTAATAAGTTAAATAGTAGAATTCTCAAAATTTAAGTATTAACTCAATATCAATTCACTCATATGAGTTGTCCTAAATATTTCGTATAGATTTTAAAAAAAAATTAAAAATATTTCTACAAATATTTAATAAAAATATCAATTTTAGTAAGAATATCAGCATAATATTTAAAGAGGGACAATATTGCTGCATTTTTATCAAAATTGAGACTGGATTGAAACTAAAAACAAATATAGATACCAAATTGAGACTTCTTGACACATGACACAACTATGAAGTAACATGTGTAAAAAATTAAAAATTAAAAAAAAATTAAAATCAATAAAACCACAATTTGACACGTGACATTGACTTTAACATTGTTTGATCAAACTAACGAAAAAAATCAAATTAAGAAGAAAAAAAAAACTAGAGGACTAATTTGAAACTTTTTGACAAAAACAAAAACCAAAAGAGTAATTTAATCTTTAACGTAATAAGTTTTTTTGAAACATAGTAGATACTTTTTCCTTCTGAAACATATAAGATGATTTTTGTAACATCCCGACCGAATATTATGGATTTAAATATTAAAATAAAGAAATATAAATAAATTGCATTTAATGAAATATCATTTCCCAAAAACGTGAAAAATTTTAAAACTTTTATTACACCAACAATAATCAAAAATCCATAAATTATCAACTCGATATAAAAGCATTACATAAGGGCTTACAATTTTATTCCAAAACCATAAATATTAAAACACTGATAAAAATTCTCCTCCCAAGACTAGCCCCGCTCCGACTCTATGCCTCACCAGATCCACCTGCAACATCATCTACTCTCGTGTATCGCGTACACGATCATCGCCAAACACAAGTAGATAGGGTGAGCTAATATCAACAATCATATATATAACATTTATATATCAATATGAATATACCAAAGGAATTCCATCCTTTGATTTCATTCCACATGGCCACCACCATGTTAATCGTGTTGTCTTCTAAGGAGTACTTTAAGATATCTTGTTGCCACACCTACCAGCCACAACTGGTAGAGTATGTGCGAAAAATCATGCTACAGACCACACTCCGTAACACCAGGTGGAGTTCCCAATATGAATAACATCCGTAACATCCCAAGACTACCAAACTCGTCATCTTAATACTAAGGAGGGCAATCTAACTGGACCCATCCGTACACGCCACAACGCGCATACTCACACCGGCAACACTCGCCAACCTGAGCCACAACTCAAGAGTTCCTCGTGTTCATCTACCATCCCGAGCCACAACTCAAGGGATGTCATCCCGAACCACAACTCAAGGAATGCCACGTGCTTAACCCCTATCCCGAGCCACAACTCAAGGGATACGTTCTGAACCACAACTCAAGGAACACTAGCAAGTCGACCTTTGAAGTATCACCAAAGCCTTGTAGACCACCCACATCCAAAATAACCAAAGCACCTTTGCCTCACAGTATCGCCTGACGCAGCTCATGAGCTGCCAGGCGCACCATGCTTCCAGATCGCCTAGCGGGGGACATGTGCCGCCAAGCGCCCCAATGCCCACTGATCTGCAAACATCACTTGGCGGAACCTCCCTCACCACCAGGAATCGCTCGCTCTAGACCCCACTGTTTTGTAGTTATCGCCTAGCGGGTCTAACACCACCGTTAGGCACCACATCAATACCTACGCAGTACTAATTTCTTAGAAAGCTCTGGACAATTCCTTAGCCATCCAAATCAGATCCCTTTCCATCCAGGTTGTCTCCAACATCTTTAGCTACCTTCAACTCCAATTAATTCGTCAAGTCACATTATATATATACGTATCCATTAGATAGTGATTGAAAGCTAGACATATAACCCCAAGTGCATACAATTTGGTTAACTTATGGCAACTAGTTACCCACCATGGCATTCATAATATTACTGCTATCTCATACACTAGCCCCATCTCCCTTTCATACCAGTAAGTATTTTGCATTTATGCTCAAGATAAACCATTTCACATACTCATACATTTAAACTTAAGAAAAGATTACTTTCAAGGCATCCAAAAGTTAAGGTATCTTACCCTCTGATAATGTTAATTTTTACCATTATCCAAGCTATATTTCATTAGCAAAATCATCTCTTCCAAAGCTTTTAACCTACTTAATCCTCAAATTTATCTTACTTTTTGTAAATAAATACATTTTGGTTACATTGATCTAAATATACCACTAATCCCCATTTTTGTGACCTTTTTGTAGTAGGGAAGCTTTGTTCCAAAAATCCAAACAAGTGAGTGATCATGAGTAGCAAGAAGAAGGCAAAAAGACACTAAATGTGGAAGAAACAGTAATCGCCTGGCGCCACAAAGACACTGCCAGGCGACACTTTCTTCCAGTGCCAGGCGCCAGGCGCCAGCCAGGCGAAAATGGCCTTTTCAGCAGCTCACCGCCTGGCGGCATCTGGAGACCGCCGGGCAGTACACGCAAAATTTCAGCACTGTTTGGTGGCTTGCGCCTGGCGGTGAGAGGCTTCCGCCAGGCGGCAATTTTCGCTGATGTGTCAAGTTTGCCCTTTTTCTTCTGTTTTCGCGGAGGGAAACTCATCTTTGGCATTTTGGAGGCACGAAGAACACATTTGGAGAGCTTGGAGGAGTGCTAGGGCTTGTGGGAACAGCTCCATCTTCCTCTTTGTATCT
>Ga0214544_1007132_pt1 | contig 19920 bp, 11 predicted proteins | sample CNSS3metaG_FD_160074 | JGI IMG/M metagenome (GOLD analysis project Ga0214544, IMG submission 160074) | Root nodule microbial communities from cowpea collected in UCLA plant growth center, Los Angeles, California, USA - CNSS3 | ecosystem: Host-associated > Plants > Roots > Nodule | place: USA... | reverse complement strand
TCCAACTTCATGCAATTTCACCACACATATTACCAGTCATAACAATTCATGCATATCATAACTAAGTTCATATTTTAACATTCAAACATAGCTTCATCCATTAGAAACAAAGAAATAACACTCAACTATAGGGGTTCTCGCCCAAGCTAGAAGGTCTCGTCTAGGCAAAAAGGCTTTCTCGCTTAGGTGAGTCATTCTCGCCTGAGCGAGGCTCAAAACAGAGAACAACCCAAACTCTGGGCGAATTCTCGCTCAGGCTAAGCTGTCTCGCTTAGACGAGAGTGACTCTCGCTCAAGCGAGACTGGCTCGCCTAGGCGAGATCTCGCGCAGAAACAGGGGATGATTTTCTGGTGTTTTCGCTTAGGCGAGAGCTGCTCGCTTAGGCGAAAATACCAGATTCCCAATCTATTCTCACACGCAACAGTAAAGAAATCTAGCACAATCCAAGCGTACACTCAATTACACAATTCAAGCACTCATACAACAATCAATCATGCAATTCAAAGTCATCAGAATGATTTCTAGATGAAATTCAAGTAAAACAGTTAGCTTCCCTTACCAGTTATCCTGTTTAGACAACTTTATAAACGTTAACGCCTTAAAAACGTCAACACCTCTAACTCCACAGGATGCTCTATCTACACGTAGAAACATCACAAGAATGATCAGGACATACCGTTATGATCACTGATCAGCAGAGACTCATACTGATGATTAAAACGTCGCATGCAAGTGGAAGAGGACCTGCATGCAACAGAAAACAGAAAAAGACTAAAATAAAGAGCGGAAACTCAACTTACGCGAACGGAGAAACTGATCGGTCCAATTTGAAGAGCTCGCCGAGAGGATCAATCCTACGGTCTTGGTTCTTCAATCAGACGACTAGAGAGACAGAACCTCTAGAGAGAAGTCAGAGAACTCTAGAAAAGTGGTTTCTAGAAAGATGGTGTGTTTTAAAATAATGAAACTCGTTTATAACAATTCTATTTATACTAAAACTTTTTAATATTAAAATAATCAAGTCTCACTATTTTTAAACCACTATCATTTTTAAAACGCCATTTTCTAGGGTCTTACAATAACTACGAATGTCACTAATATTTTTTTTTTCACTCCTTAATCTTACTTTCCCTGTTAATTTCGATCTTTTCTTAAGATTATTTTTTTCTAATTATTTCTTAATAAATAGCAATTACATCCTTAGTTAATATTCATCCTTTAATATTGATGTAGTTCACTAATTTGAATTTTTAATAAACACTTTTATTGTACCAATAACACGGAACTAATAATTCTTATAGAAACTAGTAAAAATAAATACACTTCGCATATGTGTTTACTTTTTTTTATTATAACAAAAATAATAAAAATATAACTATAAAAATAAATATAAATATTTTTAATTTAATTTTAGATGATTTTTATTTATTCTGTAAACACTTTTATTTAAAAAGAAAAAAAAAATACTTAAAGGATAATCTTGAAAAATATATGAACATAAAAAAATCATCTTTATATAATAGTATAGATATTACAGAAAATACATGTGTTCATGTGTTTTCACTTTTTGTTATAGTAAAAAATAATAAAATTATTATTGCTGTAATTATAAAAATAAATATAATTAATTTAACAGTTTATTATAAATAATTATTTGTTTAAAAAATTTGTTAAATTTAACAAAATTATCAAATAAAAAATACTAACTTTCAAAAATATTCACAAATAAAAATTGATAAAGTAATTATTTTAGTTTAAGAAAATAATAATTTAAAGGGTTTTGAAAAAAATGTGTACAAAAAAATGAAAATTGTTCTGGTACACCCATAAGTCTCACATATCGCTTATGAGTCAAAGTCAAGCCAGTTTAAATAATTCTTCTTCCCTCCATCCTTCGATGCGCCTTTTAATGGTAAAACTGTGACGGAACTTCACGCTCCAAAAAGAACAATACCTCTTAGGGATGCAGTTGTTGTTCCTAACGATGCTACCGAACCTGACTTAGGTCAGATTGGAACATTAACGTCGTCTACGAGGACCGACAACTCTCCTTGTCCTCCATTGGGGTCTTTTAAGGATCATGAACATTATATAACTAATAATTGTAATATTAGAAGAAAGAGATAATTTTATATAATTATAAACATTGTATTTATTTCAATGATATTATACTTTTTATTTATTTATTGTTTAGATTTTTTTAATATAAATAAAAGAGACAATTTTAACTTAATATTTTTTTAATAACATTACAAATAGATATTTTAAAAATTGCTAATTTTAATTAATTAATATATAAAATATAAAAAATATGATTTACAATAATTTTAGACTAACTTAGATTGGATTGGAACATTAGCGTCGTCTGTGAAGACCGACAACTCTCCTTGTCCTCGACCGAAGACTTTTAAGAATCATGAATATTATGTAATTATAATATTAGAAGAAAGAGATAATTTTATATAATTATAAATATGTGTATTTATTTAATGATATTATATTTTTTATTTATTTATTGTATTAAATTTTTTAATATAAATTCAAGAGATTGTTTTAACTTAATTTTTTTTAATAACATTAAAAATAGATATTTTAAAATTATTATTTTTAATTAGTTGAGGTAATTAATCATGTAAAATATAAAAATATGATCTACCGATATTTCAATCTGGATCATGTATCCGTGTCAATACGTTAGTTAGGATAGTTTATGGATACTAATCAATAAACTATCCAATTTATAAAACAATAGTACTTGATCACAATAATTTATAAGTTTTTATGTTAACAACTTTGATACATATAATTGGATTCACACAATAACAATTATATATTTCACATATTTTTAATAATTATTATATACTTCTTAATATATATATATATATATATATATATTATTATGTATTATATCATATTATTTTCAAAATAAATATAATAAGATACATGTCATACCTTATGCGTATCAACGTATCATTATGAACATCATAACTAATTAAATAATTTAATATAAATAAAATTTTCTATTATAAATAAAGGTTATGTTTTTGTCGGTGAAAGAGATTTTGCTTACAAAAGAAAGAAATAAATATTTTTTATAATGATACAAAATAGTTTTAATGGATATATTCTTGAAATTAAAAAGTTTAAAATAAAATTTAAATTTAAATAGTTTACAGATGTCATTGGACAAAATTTATCAAAATACATCTGAGCCCTTATTTCAATAATTTAAATTTCTTTATTAAACCGAAAGAATATATATATATATATATATATATATATATATATATATATATATATATATTATTACATCGATTAATATTTGCAAATGATCATGGAGAAGAAATCGAGTTTCCTAAATATGTATGTATGATTTAAAATTTTATATAATTGTTAATAAATTCATTTAAATCATTACTTCAAATAACAATTAAATTTATAATTTCTATTGTTAATTTTTTTATAAATTTATTATATTTAAAATATCTATAACAAAAATCTTAATATCAATTTTCATTTAAAATATTTTCCTATTAATATTAAGTTTTCCTATCCTCTGCTTTATATGTGCACTATGGTGTCACTAGGAGCCTAAGAAGAAAACAAGGTATAGTGGTGTGCATGTGACTAAAGATGATTTTGTTAGAGCCAAAGTCAATAAAATCATGCACCTTCCATCTTCCATTTCAAATTTATGGACCACATTTTCTTGATCTTGTACTTTTGTCTCCTTGTGGGCCAAACTTATTGAATTTGATGAGATTAAAACAAAGATACCCAATAAAATAAATTACTGTCTTATGTGGCTTTTGTAGCACATCTTTTCTATTCGGATAAAAAAACGGTTAAATAGCTAGTTTCATACAATATGTATTATTATATTTTATTTTAAGTATTATTGTGTAGGATAATATGTTTTTAATTGTATATTAACGTTTTAATAAATATAAGGTAGAAGAAAAATGTGTATTATTTGACATTTAATACTTGATAATATGATATATTTTTTAAAGATTTTTATTTTTATTTTAAAAAGAATTATTTAATCAATAATTTGAATAGTAAAGGAGCTTATATGTATACTTGTTTTATGATATGGATGAGATAAGATAACCGTATGAATATGAATATAAGACGAATAAATTTTTATTTTAATAACATAGATCAGATAGTTAAACTTTCACCCATTGTTATTCTTACATCTAATCCATTGTTATTCCTACATCTAATATAATGGGTACAAACATTTTAATTAACTAATTATGATTATTGACTTTCATTTGAACATTTAAAAAAAATTGAGTGATGAAAAAAAAGTAATTAGTGGTGGAGCCTCTTGTGAACCTCTAATGTCACCTATGGTGTAGCTTGTGCTTTCATCTCTTGTTGTGGTATATTCTATTGTTGAGTCACATCTTGAGATATTGATATTCATGATAATATTTGTGTTGTAAATAAAAATTCTCTTGTTAAGAATCTAGATGTTACGACTGATGGTCTGCCGATGGACCATGATTCCTTAGTTGATTTGTCTTATTTGGAGGATGTCACTTTCATTGTCAATAATTTGCAGGGTTTATAACAATTAGATTCATCACATTGTAGTTTTCAGACGGTTTTTAATTCTTTGATGTCTAAAAAAACTTATTTTGCGGAGGAATTGAAATTAGCTTCTAAATGGACTAATATACTTAATGAGAGGAAAAATTATAATAGGGAAGATGATGATGATGAGTCACTTCAAACTACAAGGAAACCATATAGGAATATATCAAAGAAAGTTAATATTAAATCTCCAAAACAAATACCTCTAAGAAATGAGTGAGAGGATTGACTAATGATCAATTTCTTAATATGCTAAAGAATTTTTCTTTTTTTAGGTATACAGAGTTTAAAGTATGAAATGATTTTTGTAAAAGAAATCATTGGTTTAATTTTAACGATGCATGTTTTTACTTGTTTTTTTTTTGTAATAGGTATTTCTTGCCTATGTGTATGATATAATTTTATCATAAATTTAATATGTTTTTTCATGTTTTTCTTTTTATTTTTTTAATAAAATCTTCATGTAATGGTAGTATACCTAACATGAACTATTTAAAGAAAAATATTAATAACTAAATTTAAAGTATATATATATATATTTTTAAACCTATAATTTTTTTTTACATATGTCACTTCAAGGTCGTGTCACGTGGACAAAATCTCAATTTGGTCCTTACATTTGTTTTATATGTTCAATGTAGCCACAATTTTTGTAAAAATGAAACAATATTGTCCCTCGTTAAATTGAGATTCATTTTAATTTTTGTATAGATCTTATGTTGATATTATTACTAAAATTGAAATTTTTATTAAATATTTATAAAAATATTTTTAAATAAACTTTAAAATTTATACGAAATATTTAAGACAGCTCACATCGGTGAATTGATAGAGTTAATACTTAAATCTTGAAATTATACTATTCAACTTATTAATTTTAATTTTTTCATGTATTTTTTTTGTTACATGATTTGTGTTCTGTTTCATATTAGATTTAATAACCATATTCAGATCCTAACTAACATGATATCAAACATGTATTTTGTATATATTTTATAGTTCATTTTAAAATATTTTCAAAAATATTTAATAAAAATGTTAATTTTAATAAGTATATGAACACAAGATTTATACAAAAAAATAAATTGAGTCTTAATTTAAAGAAGAACAATATTGTTCAATCTTTAAAAAAATGAGATTAAAGTGAAACTGAAAACAAATATAGAACCAAATTAAAATTTTTTCCATGTGACAAAAATTAAAATAAAATAAAAATAAAAATAATCACAAATTGATAGGTGACACTCACTTTAATATCGTGTGTAAAAGACTAACAGCAAGAATCAAATTGAATCACTTTAAAAAAAATCAAGAGTAAATTAAGAAAAAAAAAATACTTGAAGGAGCAATTTGTTACGTCTTGACAAAAACAAAGACTAAAAGAGTAATTAAACTAAATATATACATTTTAAAACATGTTTTACAAATCAATTTAATTTTTAAAAAATATTAAAGTATAACTCAAATTGGTTCACAGGTATTTAGTTAGCATGGACAAGATGACCCACAAAGAACCCCATTTTGTGAAGATGGTGGTAGCCTATTCCATGCTCATAGCTCATACACACTCACTCAAAAGCTGGCACTACATTCATTGATTCATTGATTCATTGAAAGTGACACAAGTGGAATCCAATGGACCCTGCTGGCTAAAGAAAAGGCAAAAGAGAGTAAATTAAGGGAATTAAATACCACAAAATTATTGAACAAAGAGAGAAGCTGCAAATACCCTTCTTCTTCTCTCCACCATTCTCAGATCTAAAATGAAGTTCTTGTTTCAGTGTCCCTGCTGCTCCTGCTTCTGCTTTATGAAGCCAAAACAGGGGAAGCCCAAGCCCAAGGAAGAACCCAAGAAGGAGGCCAAAGAAACAAAGAAGGAAGAACCAAAGGTTGAAGAAAAGAAAGACTGACATGTAACTATGTTACTCCATTTCAAGCTTTCTTTCTTCATTATTATACTAAATTTTGCATTCTTCTTCTTTTTCTCAACAAATTGTGTCTACTTAGTATTTGCTTCTTCTTCCTTTAGTTACCATTGTTACTTTCAAAATGTACAATGCCTTTGCAAAATAAAGTTGCTATTTCAAATCTTGCTTCTTCTTTCCTTCTTCTATCTTTTACACAATTCATTGGCATAGAAATTATGTTTGAAATTTAATTTATTTTTATGAAATTAATTTATAGAGTGTGATTTGCATTTATATATAATAGAACTCTCTTGCAAAACATACCTTCTAGTCTTTTATAAGTTATCTGTAGAAGAAAGTTTATTTGAGGCTCTTCATCTTATACTTTGGGTCAAATTTGGTGACTTTTAAATCAATGAATCCACCTTTGGACTCATATTTTACTGTGGAATACATTTTTTTTTTGTTACATCAGTGAAAATATTTTAAGTTCACGTTGTTCATTCATCCTGTGACTTTGTCGATGTTTGAGTTTATATTTTCTTTTGTAGAATATGAAACTCAATTGATTTGATGCACATAGTAGATTGTTTGTTAATATTGATAATAACTAAAATTAGTTTAAGATATGGCAGTGTATTTAACTTAATCTAAAAATTATATGTTATATTAATTTGATAGAAATTTAAGTGAATCTAAAGGTATAAAGAAAAACATTTCTAAATTTATTTTCTTAAGATTTTTAACTTAATGATAATATCAAATTTTCGGGAGTTTGACTCGAGTTTCACCAGAATTGCGTCAATTTGATAAATACTTTCAAATGAGTCATTATTAATTTTATAAAGCATGTATTTCTTATCTTAAATTTATTTTATAAATTTGAGATTTATTTCACATTTGTATTTACATGATAATTAAGGATGATAATGGGACAGATCGAATTAAATACAAGTTCTAATTTGTCTAAAGAAACGTGTCTTGTTACCCATTTCGTTATTCGTTAAGTATCCATAACAAATATCAATGATTTTTTTTATACTCCTTATTATTTTTTTACTTTATTTTTTATTTTAAATAAAATAAACCTTTAAAATGTAAACTTAGATAAAAAAATATTTTTCAAGTACGATTCAAATAAAATTACTCAATAAAATGTTAAACAAATAAATTAGTCTTTTTGAGTTATGCTAAAATATAAATTTTAAAAAGTTAATTTTTTCAAAATAAGTTCAACTTTATAAATTTAAATAAAAAATAAAAATATATGAAGTAAAATTTTAAACTATTATTTCATAATTAATACTTTTTCACTAAAAATTTTATTTCAATTATTTGAATTTTTTTTTAAAAAAAATCACTTTCGAATAACATATACTCACGAGTAAAATATCATAATATTCATACTCATATCATAAACAAGCAGATAAATAAATACATATATTTATTATTTACAAATACTCACTAAGAATATATATTTATATATCATATATTTTACTGATTTCAGGATATTCATACTCGTCTCATTAACAAGTAGATAAATAAATATCTCTTTAAAATAATTCAGTATTTATCACATATTATACCTACATTGATACACTTTTTTTAGGGTAACTATATTCAATAACTATTTTGTATATAATAACTTAATTGTATATTAATTTTTGTTTTTACTTGAGAACAAATATATCTTCTTTCTTTTATGCTCCCTAATTGGAATTCTTCATAGCACTGTCCAAATTATCCAAGAGTACATTTTGATTTATATTTATCAAATATCACAAATTTATTTAGGTTAGAATTTGGTTTCTAAAATCAGAAAAATTAGTTATAATTAGATTATTAGAGAACCGAATTTCAAGTTTGATATTTTTAATCTTCTTTTAAGAGAGAAAATAAAAAAAGTAATTAATTAATTAAAAAATAATTACCTTTAATTGGAATAATTAATTAATGGAAGATATATCTTAATTAAATTCAATAATTACGTTTAAATTAGTTTGAAATAATGGTTATAAAAGAAAATGTAATGTATAATATGAAATTTAATATAATGAACATAGTTATTGCTTAACTAATATTTAAAAATGCATAGCAAGGAAAATATTCATAAACACGAAAACAATTATCGATAAATGTTACAATAAAACATAACTATAATATTAAGAAAGATTATGATATTTTAACTCACTTTTCTTGACCTACTTTTAATCCATCACTTCAATCACCATTTAATTATCTATTTTGACTTTTTTGATTGTGGTGTGATGTGATAATTAAAGGATGATTGAAGTGGTAGATTAAAAGTGAGTCAAAATATTATTATCCTATTAAAATATTCTTATCGGACTGGACTAATCATACAAGACCATTTCTTCATCTCTCTTTATTGGATCCTGACGACTCTTTTGTTCAGTTGGTGGTCTCAGCTCACTTTCTTCTACGTTTGGTCTTCAACACAAAGAAAAAATAAGTGACTAAAATGACTTATATTTATTCATTTATAAAGTTTAAGGACTAAAATGTATCAAAGTTTCGGACAGGAACGAATTTCAATTTTGAGTAAGTTCAGGATTAAAAACATACTTAACCTAATTTTATATTAACTTTGTTTTTTATATAAAATTAAGGTTAAATTACCCTTTTGGTCCCTCTATTTGTCATGAAATTTCATTTTGGTTCTCACGTTTTTCGTTGTCTCAATTTAGTCATCATTTTCTTAAAAATGACTCAATTTGGTCCTTACCGTTAACTTTGACCAGACGATGTTAAAGTCAACGCCACGTGTCAATTTATGGTTTTTTTGAATTTTTTTTTAGTTTTTTATTTTTGACACGTGTCACTTCACAGTCTTGCCACGTGTCAAAGTGACTCAATTTGGTCCTTATATTTGTTTTTAGTTTCAATTTAGTCCCAATTTTTGTAAAAATGAAGTAATATTGTCCTTCCTCAAATTGACACTAAATTTACTTTTTTATAAATTTTATGGTGATATTCTTACTAAAATTAACGTTTTTATTAAATATTTCTATAAATATTTTAAATTAACTTTAAATTCTACACAAAACATTAGACTTTGATTTTGTTTTGAACTTGAAATTTAGTTCCTAAATTTATGTGTGACAAGTTATTTGATTTTTAATCTTTACCAAGTTTGTATAATATGATACACTTGATGCCTTTATATATGATGACAAAATTGTTAATTTTTAAAATTAAGTTTGGGGTTTAACTTTGTTTAATAATAAAACTAAAAAAAAAATTATTTAAAAATATTTCTATAAATATTAAATAAAAATGTCAATTTTATTAAGAATATCATCATAAGTTGTATACAAAGATTAAATTGAGTCTCAATCTAAGGAGGGACAATATTGCTTCATTTTTACAAAAATTGGGACTAAATTGAAACTAAAAACAAATATAGTGACCAAATTGAGTCACTTTGACACGTGGCACAACGGTAAAATGACACGTGTCAAAAATAAAAGAAAAAATTCAAAAAAAAAATTCAAAAAATATTAAAAAAATTCAAAAAAATTAGAAATTGACACGTGGCATTGACTTTAACACCGTCTGGTCAAAGTTAATGGTAAGGACCAAATTGAATCATTTTTAAGAAAATGAGGACCAAATTGAGACAACGAAAAACGTGAGGACCAAAATGAAATTTCATGACAAATAGAGGGACACAAAGGGTAATTTAACCAAATTAAAAAGTCTCCCAACACAAAGAAAACAATGTGCTGTCAGAATTAGCGGTGTGAAAAAGAAAGGGTAGTGTTATATACGCACGTTAACAATGTCCAAAACCACAACCTTAGTCTAAAAAAGTCGAGGTTGATACATGGAAACAAAAAAATTAGCATGCAGGTCAAGAAGACACTAGATATGAATGATGAAGCTGGTGTGTGCATTAACAAGAGTTGCCAATACATAGTTTGTGAAGCATGTGGCTTTGAAAATGTTTCATTTGTTGAGCATGATGTGAGAAATTACATCAGAAAGCAAAAAGGAAATTGTGCAAGGATGATGATGTGCAGAACTTATTTGACTAACAAGTATGACATGCTATTTGCACCATTTATCGGTGTCAATCACCATGGGCAATCAATATTATTAGGATGTGGATTGTTGTCATCAGAAGATACATTCACCTTTGTCTGGCTATTTCAGTGTTGACGTCAATGCATGTCCAATAAGTCACCTGACGACATTATCACGGATCAGTGCAAAGCTATGCAAAACACAATTGAAATTGTATTTCCAAATACCAGCCATAGATGGTGTTTTTGGCACATAATGAAAAAAATACCCGAGAAGCTACAATGGTACTCCCAATACAAAGGAATTAAGTGTGAATTAAAGAAATTAGTATACGAGACTATAAATGTCCATCACTTTGAAAGTGGTTGGTCTCAATTCTTGATAAAATTTGAATTACAAAACAATGAATTACTACGAATACTATATGAGGACAGATCTTGATGGGTGCTGACGTACTTGAAAAGCAACTTTTGGGCTGGAATGTGAACCACACAATGAAGTGAGGGCTTAAATGCTTTTTTTGATGGATTTATCAATTCTACAACCATATTGCATCAGTTTGTTGTACAATATGACAATGCACTAAGAAACAAAGCAGAAAAGAAATATGAAGCTTACTTTGCCTCAATCAACACAACTATACCTTGTGCAACTCATTCCTTGATAGAACGCCAGTTTCAAAAATGTAGATGTCAATGACTTTGTCTCCAATTACGTGGTGCTGCAAAAGTGTTTATGGGACGACAATTGTACAAACAAGTACCACAAAGTTGTTTATAATTGTAAGACTGAAACAATCACTTGAACTTACTTGTTGTTTGAGTTTCGCGTAAGAAACAAAGCAGAAAAGAAATATGAAGCTTACTTTGCCTCAATCAACACAACTATACCTTGTGCAACTCATTCCTTGATAGAACGCCAGTTTCAAAAATGTAGATGTCAATGACTTTGTCTCCAATTACGTGGTGCTGCAAAAGTGTTTATGGGACGACAATTGTACAAACAAGTACCACAAAGTTGTTTATAATTGTAAGACTGAAACAATCACTTGAACTTACTTGTTGTTTGAGTTTCGCGGGATACTGTTCTGCCACTGTTTGGTTGTGCTTGCCCAAGAAGAAGTCAAAATTGTACACTCAAGATACATAATATTGAGGTGGAGTAAACTGATTTGAAGGAGATACATTTCAATAAGAGTCGCTTACAACACCAAAAGTGACGATTCGCAAATGCTGACCAAGCGTTATGCAAAGAATTCTTTGACATTGTGGATGTCGCATGTGAGACTGAATCAAAGACTAAAATGTTATTTAATTAGTTGAAGTCCTTGCGCACCCCCATTGGGCAGTGTTGTGCGATTATGCAAAACCAAAGTAACTGCCCAACCCCCATTGGAACAATTAACACAACTGTGTGGAGCCTCATTATTGTGAAGAGAAAGGGTTGGCCACATATATTAAGGATGAAAACAGTCGTTGAGAAGGTTGGCAACAAAAAGAAATCCGCCCAACTAAATTTAAAAACACACTACAACACTCATGTAATTAATTCGTGCATTATAACGGTTACCATGTGTTAATAAGTATGTCACTAAAAACATTTAAATAGTTTGTAAGCACCTGTGGATGCTCATGTCTCCAATGAGTATGGACATTATGATGATCAAGGAACAAATATAGTTGAATGGGTTTGTATACAAAATATTTACTAAGTTGAACTGTAAAAAAATACTTACACTTCGTTAACTGACTATTCTTTAATTATGATGCATAACTCAAATGTCCCAAATCATGTCCTTATTAACCTCGTTTGAAACCAATGAGTTCAACACTCAAATGTCTGCAACATCGTCCCAATTACGGTATAGGAATATAATATGAATTTTGTAAAATATTAAGTCCATTACATGAACCACAACATAACAAATTATATTGTTTTTGCAGGTTGTAAGTTCAATGGATAATACATTTTTGTGGATAAGACGTTATCATGATTGATGTCCGATGATATTGACAAACACATTCTAAGTTATGTGGTTGTTGTTTCTCAATTACATTTCATATTTTTCAATTAACACACAATACCATAATTATATATGTTATGCAGTATTTGCTTTTGTTGGATACAACATGTGTGTTGTTTATGAACATCTTTTGAACAGAAAACATGTTAGTGCAATTAATTGCAAAATATAATTAAGGACAAAACATGCCATTTTTATGACAATCATTATTAAAGACAATAACGTTCTTACATTTGTGCACTTAATTGCTTCTGATCGTTAAATAACTCAACTATGCCAAAATAATTCAGGTATAATTCCCAAGTCAAATGGAGCTCCTACAAATGGGTTTCACTACGTGTTTTTTTACAGTACTATAACTGCCTTTTTGATATGTAGTTTACGTACAACAGAGTTGTAAAAAAATTGATTCATGAACATAACATTTCATAAACACTTTTTAATTCATTTCATTTACATAAAATCTTGATCTAAATACTCCAACAACAATTAAAATATCATTCGCAAGTCAAATGGAGCCCCTACAAATGGGTTTCACTACATGTCTTTTTATAATACCACAACTGCCTTTTTGATATATGCAAAAAAAACTTATTCATGAAACTGACATTTCATGAACATTTTTTAATTTATTTCATGTACTTATAATCTTGATCTTAATACTCAACAACAATTAAACTATCATTCCCAAGTCAAATGGAGCCCCTATAAATGGGGTTCCCACTTCTAGAACTGCCTTTTTGAGATGTACTTTATGTACAATAAAGTTGCAAAAAAACTTATTCATGAACATAACATTTCGTGAACATTTTTTAATTCGTTTCATATACATATATTCTTGATCTTAATACCCTAACAACAATTAAACTATCATTCCCAAGTGAAATGGAGCCCCTACAAATGGGTTCAGTACGTGTCTGTTTCCACTTTCATAACTGCCTTTTTGATATGTACTTTATGTACAACAGAGTTGCAAAAAAATCAATTCATGAACATGACATTTCGTGAACATTTTTTAATTCATTTCATATACATATAATTTTCAAATACATATAATCTTCAACTTAATACTCTCAACATTTTTCAATTCATTTTTTAATTCATCTCGTAAACATTTTTAATTCGTTACAATTTATTTTAAATACATAACTTTAACTTCGCAGTGCCAAAATAATACAAATATTAGTCACATGTCAACTGAATCCCATTAATATCTCGCATAGGACATGTCTTCTTATACTTCAATAAGTGTCTTTCTCATATGTGGTTTTGTACCACAGAGTTAGCATAATTATTCTTTTCTGAGAGGACATGTCTTCTTATAGTCCAATAAGTGTCTTTCTTATATGTGGTTTCTGTACCACAGAGTTAGCATAATTATTTTTTCCTGACATCATTTCTCTGCTAAATAAGTTCATTACAGAGCACTACAAATACTTATGAAAAGTCAATATTCATGAACTACAACATCATAGTACAAAAACACCCTTTTACACAACACAAATTGTTCACAACTACATGTTTCATACATTTGCATTACAATTAACCGTTCTTAAATTACACAAATCAAAATGATATTTCATTTCCATCAAACAAAAAAAAGCATACACATATTGCTGCAACTCCAACAACTATTCTGGTATCATTTTCTTCTTTGGACCATACCCTACAAACGGAGTTTGGATTACACAACTTTTGAACCATAAGCATGGATGATTCCTCATACGCACGTACATATTGTTGTTGCTTACATTTTTGTCTTCTACATTATTTGAATCTTGTACTACTTCAATTTCACCTTGGCTATTGTATTCCACCTTACAACGTTGAAAGTAACATAATACCTTAGAACTGTCAATTGTTGAAAGTAAGTTGTTCTTTTAAGTTCTAAAGTACCACATTATTTTTGAAACTACTTCTTATTGACACATCTCCAACTTTGTAATCAATCCAACGCAACAACCTTGGAAATTTGGATTTCATAGCTACACTCTTTCTCTTCACAAACAGGCAGTGATCAAAAGCACATAACTATAACATACAATAATACAATTAATTTAAAACTAAGTAACAGATTCATAACAAAAAACAAAATGCTACAACATAAAATTCAAGAAAAAGTAAGTTATTATGAATTACCTGCAATAAATATACACATCCCACAACATGGAAGTGTTTTCGATGTAATTGCTTCTTCAAAACAATTGATGCACTACACAAACTACCAACCAAGTACTCATATACCACACCACCCCAGTTATATTTAACTAGACTAGTCAGATCATCTACAATTTTAAAAAGTGAAACAACGATTGTTCAATTGTTACCTTTTTTTTAAAGAATTTCTTCCTACAAACACTATCAACGTCAACCTCCTCTAAATCAATTTTATCTCCATAAACCCTCAACCCCAGGCCTACACATACGTCTAATAACTTAAACGCTACAAATTCAGAGTTAATCATGAAACCTCCTCTACTTTCCACCCACACATTAATTAACTCACATAGAAGTTTTCGACTAATCTTAACTCTTTCATGCAACAAAACAAACCACCAAAACGATGTTCATTCAATAAATTGTTTTTGCTCCACACTTAACTTCTTGTTCAATAAACCAATATACTTTGTTCTACAAGAATGCCTGAAATTAATCTACAAATATTCATATTACAAACCATAAGTTAAACTTATATTACTCAAATATAAATGAAATTACAAAGGAACAAAAACTAAAATACCTGACTTATATCACCACAATCTCCAACTTCACAACCTTCACTACCTTCGCAACCTTCACTAACGTCACTCATGTCAACTAAACTGAAATTATCAAACGCATCAACCAAATTAAATTTACAAAAATTTGGCACAAATCAATAAAATTACACATAACATAGTAAAAAAACCCCGAAATCAATAACAAATAATCAAACTCATTTCAAAACAGCTTTAATCATACAAGATACAATAAAAAACCATCAAAACAACAACTTACACACACGAACAACTAGTCATCCCTTCACTTAATGTTAAACAAAATCGTGTTCTGCGACAGATCTACTAACCGTGTTTTGCGACAGATCTTTTTACGCTCCAATATATTCACTTTCTAACATCCAACAACACAAAACCACTTCACTTTTTGTAGCCACCCAATCCTTCGGCGAAACGTTTCTTCTTCAAAACCCTTCGCACATTCAAACCATTTTTAGTTACAGAAACCCTCTCACTTTTTTTCTCAAAACAGTTTCAAACTCATATTTTGGGGAACAACAACATACGTTTTTTTGGGGGCAGATTTCACAACTAAAATTACTTACCTTTTCGAACAGATTTCGGATTAACAGACCACAAAAACATTTCGGATTGAGAGAACAACAACACACCCTTTCATTTGGGGAAGAAGAAAATACCAAAATAGCCTTTCATTTGGGGAAGAAGAAGAGAAAAAATGGGCTTTCAGTCAGGGAAGAAGAACATACCAAAATAGCCTTTCATTTGGGGAAAAGAAGAGAAAAAAATGGACTTTTAGTCGGAGAAGAAGAAGATACGAAAACTCTGCATTTCAAAACCAGTTATCATAACCGCACTCTTTCTTTCTCCGTTTTCTCACACACGCGCGTAATGTACAAACGCCTCTTCACTTCACGCGTCAAACAACTTTAAAATTTAACAAAATAATAAAATAAATGATGCTACGTAGGCGGGTAAGAAAGGGGTCAAAAAATTAGGTTATTGTATAGTTATCCTATTCCTTGCAATCACACTGTCAAGTCTTTCTCCAAAACCCAGAATAAGAGCATCAGACCATACAATAAAGAAAACTCTACGTGATATAGCATTTTTTGAGGCCTTAATAATAATTTTAGGGCCTGCAACCACAATACCTAACCAGGATAAAATCTCAGTCTGATAATTTTATATGGCTACCAATCGATATACGAGTCCATCCACTGTGTCTACGACAAAGGAGTTCTGATGTTGAAACTCCTTCAAGATTGTAAGCATATGAGACATTATTTATGCAAATGTCATGCACTGTTGCTTAGAAGAGATAACAAGAGAAACAACATTGAATACATCATCATGTTATGAAGCACTACGAACCAATTAGTCTTTCCTTTTCAATAGATTCAGGAATGTGGGACTTGTTTATCTATTATAATACATTACATTGCTACTTAAAATAGTCCTTCAGGACAGCACCACATGCTATGTCTCTCCTTTGCTCCTGTCACTGCTATCTCATATCCATCCTTCACCAATTATTTGAGTAACCAATTAATGCATATCCTTTTATCTATAAATCCTAATGGCTTAAGCATTTAGGACCAACACAAATCATTCACATCCCAAGGCATTCTAAATTCAAGAGCTAACTCTCAATCCTTTTCTCAAACTATTCTGTTCTCATATCAATACAGCAATGGGTTTTCGTTTACCTGGAATCAGAAAGGTAATATCTGCAGCAAATCATGCATCTTCAAAAGCAGTTGATGCACAAAAGGGCTATCTTGCTGTGTATGTGGGAGAGAAAATGAAGCGATTTATGATTCCTGTATCATACTTGAACAAACCTTCCTTCCAAGACTTGTTGAGTAAAGCTGAGGAAGAGTTTGGATATGATCATCCCATGGGTGGCCTCACAATTCCTTGCAGTGAAGAAATCTTCCATCGTATAACTTCTTGCTTGGATGGACAATAGAAGTCATTACTTTAGGGGACTAACATAGATTAGTGGAGACATTTTTTGTACAATAGGCAGCTTCTTAACTTGTAAAGATCTCCCTTTTGTGAGAAAGAATGATATTTGTTCTGCAATGAAAATGAACTCAAATATTGAAGTAGCTACACAGTATTTTTAGTTTATCAATTTCAATCTTCACTTCTCTCTGCATGAAGAAGGTTAAGTCCAGTTCAAAAACCAGACTTTGTTCGGTGAAATTTCAAAGCGGAATACATCTCATGATTCCTAGAACGGTAGAGTGAAAATATTTTCACTGGAACCAATGATGAAATGAATTTAATTGGGAACTTTAGGCTACTAATTAATATAAACAACAAAGAAAAATTTTAAGAAGCTAGGGCCTTACAAAAGAGGTTGGTTCTCTGCTCAAATGGGTGTGGTAGCAACATAAAATTGGACTTATTCTCTAGGTTTTTTTTTTCTTCAATTAACTTAGCCTACTCTGTAACACTAGCTTTAGTTTATACAACCATGAATGCTATGGCTCGTTATCTATAACACTGTCGGGATAAGTCAAAGAACGACTTCTTTTCAATAATCTAGTGAGGGACTAAGGATCACATGGTGTTGTCTCACAGGTCTCTCTCAAGGATTAGGAAGTTCAGTGGTAGTTCATATTCTTTCGAGATTGTGGCCAACAAATTACGCATCTAATAATTGGCAATTTTTTCATGCATTGTGATCGATATAGCTAATCCAGTGGTGGATACATGCTTCTCCAAATAATTAAGATGACAGTTGTATTGATATAGAATGTACCAATAATGTTAGTGAAAGATAGCAACCAGTAAATCTTAAGCAGACCAGATTGAAAGCTATGAATAAGTGTTTGGAGGTAAGAAAGAGAACCAATGTTCAATACATGATCATGATAAACTTTGGAATGTAGGAAAATTCTAACTCTCGCTACCCCACTTAATAGTCGTCAACATGATCAACTTTCACTAGAGAAGGAGGGACACTGTTATCTTAACTACTATCACATGCTACGCTGATTCATGAGACAGTGCTCAAAGACAATACCATATGCCCTTGTCTCTCAGTTGGTCCCATTACTTGGTTCCTTCCTTCACCAATAATTCTTCTAGCCAATGGCTTTCCTACATATCTTTTGCTATAAATATTCAGGCCATCAATCATTTTGAATCAACACAAGTCATTCACATCCTAAAGCATTCAAAACTCAAAAAGCTTATTCTCAAGACTTCTCTCAAACCAACACAATAATGGCATCAGAAAGGCACCATTAGCAGCAAATCAAGCATCTTCAAAAGTTGTGGATTCGCCAAAGGGCTATCTTGCAGTCTATTTTGGGGAGAAAATGAAGCGATTTGTGATCCCTGTATCATACTTGAACCAACCTCTATTCCAGGACTTGCTGAGCCAAGGTGAGGAAGAATTTGGATATTACCATTCCATGGGTGGTCTCACAATTCCTTGCAACGAAGATGTCTTCCAACGCATAACTTCAGGCTTGAATTCAAAATAAATCGCACACCTCTGGAGACTAACATAGATTAGTGAAGACAATTTGTACAATAGGCGTCTTCTCAATATTAGACTCACAAATTCATATAGACTGCGTCTTACGTGGTTAATTCATTTTGTACAACCTTCTGTCAATACTACACACCCATAACCTCTGTATCATTGTAAGGAGTTACACATTCTTTAATAGCGCGAAATCAGTTCTCTCTCGAAGGTTACCTTTTTGTTTGTACTATATATATAAATGTTATTTACTTTTCATCAGTAATTCACCGATAACATGTGAACTTAGAATAGTGTATTGGTGGAAAGGATACAACGATATGAACGAGCTATAACAGGAATGAGTTTAATTAGTCAGATACATAGAATTGTACATATTATGACAGGGTCCAATTTTTTTAATTATGCAGTAGGGTAAGAAGCTTGCATAGCTATGCCACAGAGTCCTTGCTGAGAAGCCACACCTCTTTGCATCCTAATGTAGCCTTCTTCACCCCACTGGGTTCCCCATGAGTTCTTTACAAGCCAATACTCAGTTCCATCGTCACTAACACCATATCCCACAGCTGTGACACCGTGATCTAAGTCAGTTCCACATGACCCAGTGAACACACCACTCTCGTAAAATTGAAAGTCAGAGCCACTGGCATCGATGGCCACAGACACCGGTTGATTGGCCACAGCCTTCTGCAGTGCCTTCTCATTGTTGGCAGGAACATCCTCGTACCCAGTAATGGTAGCAGCATCGTTGGCTGCTGCATTTGCATTGCACTTTCCGTCAACACTCTGATACGGGTAATTGGCTTCGGTGTTAAGTCCATGATTTTGGATGATGAATTTGAAAGCATCATCCATAAGGCCACCTTCACAACCCTGGTCCACACTCTTTGAGTCACAATCAACAAGTTCTTGTTCCGACAAAGAGATTAATTTTCCAGTGCTCAATTGATGAATTCCTTCTGCTGATGCTACAGCAGAAAACGCCCAGCAACATCCACATTGGCCTTGGTCCTTGACTGGTGTCACCGCACCCTTTTTCCTCCAATCCACTGTGGATGGCACTGCAGTATTATTTTGGTACTTGAAAGAGGTTGTCC
>Ga0214544_1007130_pt1 | contig 19926 bp, 20 predicted proteins | sample CNSS3metaG_FD_160074 | JGI IMG/M metagenome (GOLD analysis project Ga0214544, IMG submission 160074) | Root nodule microbial communities from cowpea collected in UCLA plant growth center, Los Angeles, California, USA - CNSS3 | ecosystem: Host-associated > Plants > Roots > Nodule | place: USA... | reverse complement strand
GCAACGGTGAGCGAGAATGAGCCAGAACAGCAGCAGAAGCCATAGCCACCACTGCGAAGACGAAACAGACGCTATGGCTTCGGTTCTTTCAGACCCGAGGCAGAAAACAGACGCTATGGCCTCGGGTAATAACCGAGGCCAAAAGGAGGTGCTTTTTGGCCTCGCCCTAATATGCCTCGATTCTAAAACCGAGGCAGAATCACGAAAGTAACCGGGGCCAAAAGCCCTCACTGCACTAGTGTGTTTCAACCCAAACTATTTCTACTCCTTACCTCATCTATTTTTCATCTATTATTTATTATTGTTATAAGAATTATTGAAATATCGATTAATATTCTTTGATTCTTATACATGTTAGTATTATTATTATTATTATTAATTATTATAATAATTTTATTATTAATAATATTATTTGTTTAATATTTTCTAACATAAACACAAGAAAAAATATGATTATATCATAAAAGAAAAATGAATTAATTTTTTTTTAATTGTGATATCAGGTAAAGCAGGAATATAAATATTGGTTGGATTAAGAAATTGGGTGTTAAAGAAGAAGGTCTTAGGTGAAGAAGCATAACGTGTTGAAGTAGTCAAATAAAGAGGGTAGTGGAGAGTATTGTTGGCAACGAAGATTGTCAAAATATTAAAGTGATCGAAAGAATTTGATGAGCGACAATGGTTGCTTTCGTGTCAGCAAATATCTAACACCAAACCAATTTTCTTCAACCTCATTATTTCTTTCTCCTGGGATAATACATATTCTATATAATATTATTATCTTCTTAAACTTAATATACTATCACTATATGTAGTCATGAAGATAATCAACAATAAATATTATTAAATTCAATTTTGCCTTAATTACGCTTCTACAAATCTAAACTAAAATAATCCATTTTTTTTTTATAATATGTCATCGGTGCAAAATCATTATCGGTTTCGCTTATGATTAAGTTTAATTTAAGACTTAATTTACCCCTGAATCTCTCTTAAAACGCTGTTTAACTCAAAATCCAACATAAAATCAGACAACCCACTTGTTAATATCAAAAACATTTTATTCCAATTCCATTGCGATCTTAATTAATTTCACGTGCCAAACTAACGATACCTTAAAACATGCCCATACTACTGAGATTCAGTTTATACTTAAAAGATATGTAGAATTTCTTTTTTCACTTTATTAATTGATATCACGTTAAGTAAAATAAATTTTAAGTTTAACTCAATTTTACAAAATTGATTTATAAAATGAGGTTTATAACTTACTTATATATTATGAAATTGTTTTATGTGAAAATTAAAGTTTATTTTATATGTGAAAAGTCTCACATCAAAATAAAATAATTTCATAATATAAATTAAACTTAAATTTCACATCTTAGTATGAAAGCCAAATTAAAATTTATCTTAATCAATTTTCTTGGACATTGATCTACACAGTATTATTAAACCACCAGCGGATCATCCATTTGTAGATCCACTTTACACACAGGTTTTGTGGAATGAAGTTAATTAAATTTAACTTGACTTTTCATAAAAGCAAATGTTCTTAATTTTGACAGTTAGTTTCTTCTTCGTTTCTTCCTCTCAAAACTTCACTTTTCCATAACAATAGACCAGTGAGAATATGCAAAAATTTATGAAAAACAAAAATATGAAGAAACCCTCTGCAGAGGTAGTAATTTATTACTTGCAATCTTACATAGAATTATTCTTAAACACAAATCGATAAACCGAGAGTCCAGATGATACCATAATAATACAGAGAGACAGTAACAGTACAACAGCAGAATTGAAGAATGAAGAAAGAAACAAGACACAGGGAAATTAAATTAGACTAAAGAAATGAAAGTTGAAACAGTTAACCTGAAAAGAAGAAACGAAATGGGAAGATGTTCTTAGCAGTTTCTGGTATAATCAGCACATTTTTTGTTGGGGCCACCGCCGTTTTGGGAAGGGACGCAGGAGCGGTAAGCTTGGCTTTGTGGACAATCGACGGCTTTGTTGTTGCCGTTGCCTGTTTTGCCGGACACCGATTGGCTGACATCGTAGAGCATTCTTGCGGCATGAGAGCCAAATGAGAATTCTGAATCCAAATCGTTGGCGATGAGGCAATCCTCTGTGACACAGTTGTCGGCGTTGAGAAGGTTGTGGTGGAGGAGAAGGATGAGGAGCACAAGGGAGAGGCCCTTCATCATCTTTTCGGAACTCTCTCTTCTCACTGGACAAACCAGATTATGGTTCACACTCAACACCTTTGTCGCTTTTGTACTGTTGGCTTATGCTAAAATAATTCAGGAATCTTCTTCTAACTTAAGGGCCGATATCATTTTAATTACCCGCACCTAAAATTTGAACTCCTTTTTCCTTCAAATTTTAATATATTTTACTTTTCTAACTCAGAAAAAATAGAAATAGTTTTTTTTATATATTAGTATGATGATTTCTTTTATGTATTAAATCATGTTCTAGATTACTATTTAAAATGTATATATTTGTTTTAACTATTAGAATGCATGATTGTTAGGATCAATCACCGTATTTCTGAAATATTATCTATTTTGAAATATGAAATTTTATCACAGTTTTATTCTTAAAGACGTCTCAAAAAATATAACAAAGAATAAATATTTAAACTACATCTCATTTTGATTCCTAAACTATGTAAGACTATTAAGTGTATCGAAATTATACCATTTAACAAATTTAAGCTAAAATGTTAATTTGAAATATCATTCAACACATAAAAATTTTTGATGCCATTGAATTAAAATGACTAGTTCATTAATTTTTTGAGTTTAAAGATAAAAATATATTAAAGTTTGAAATATAAATGGATTTTAATTTTTTTTATATAAATTTAGAAATTAAAACCATATTTACCATCAACGCAATTGATTTGAAATTTTTTTAAAGTATACCAATTTTGATTAATTGATTTTAAAAGAAAGATGTAGTAGATTTATATTTATTTTTATTAACAATTTATATATGACTCTCATTAGAATAATTCTACTTTTTTTCTTGACACTTTTCTAAATTTTCTTTCACTTTTTAGATAAACATTATCCTTTCTTCGATCAACTTTATTTATGGAAATTGTCATTATAAAGCCTATTATTTATAAGTAGACAATAAAGACTAAATTTGATCGAACATAAGTTGTTGTTTTTAGCTAAATATGATTTCTCTAGTGTATTGAGATTAATGAAGTTTGAGTTGTCTGTCTTTTTGGAAATGGAATAAAATTAAATAGAGCATATTAAATTATTGTTTAAGAAGAAAACATTAAACGATAATCTTTTTTTACTCATTAAAAACAATTCTCTTCCAAATTCATACTAAATATTAGGGGGTATTTTAAAAAACAAAATTGAAAGTTAAATATTTATTAAAGCATAGTTAAAAAAAATGTTAAAATATAATAACAATAATAATTTTATATAAGTGCACAAATATCTTTATATCACTTATTTGTTTATGTAAATTCCTCTTTACTCATCCAAATAAAAGTAACTTTTTATTTTCACTCTGTTCTTCTCCTTCTTCTATCTTTCTTCTTCTTTTGTTTCAATCCTAATATAATGAAACACATGCAAAGTAAAAGTACATTAATGCTAAATGAAGAAAATTTAAGTTTATGGAACACTTCACTTCAAAAAGAAGATATATAAATAATGTGTTCTCTTATTATTTTTACATAAATCTGTAGTAAAGTACACATAAGAAAATCTGCAGTCAAAATATCGTAAAATTAGGTTAAAATTATATACACATATTTATTTTGGAATCTTAGAGACATTTATTTTAGTTTTTTCTTTTAATTGAGGAGAGTTGACTTGACGCAAAGATGACCCATGCTTTTGTACTATGAAAAGACTTATCCTCACTTAATTTTTTAAAATATTTTGTTACTATATACTCTATAGAGTAGAGTTTTCTTTAAACTATTTTCCACCTTGCTAATTTTTTTATATTATTTTTCATATAACCAAGAGATATATATTTTATTTTTATTGCCCAGATTTTTTTAAATCCACTGGTGGCTCACACGCTAACACAAGTCTATTCGAAAAAGCTTTCCACTCAAATTTGTTTGCTCTTCTTAAACAATTTTGAAAGGAATAAACACTGACAAGGAAATAACTGTAGCAGTTTTCCTTATCGTGTGTATGGTTTGGAAAACCTAAATAACCTTAAAAAGTATCTTATTCATTTTAAATATTTAGAAAAACATGAAATTATTTTAAAAATTACATTCAAAATAGTTTTCATCTTCTTCCACTCTAGCAACTAAATGTGAATTGTTAAACAGACTTTTCATATATAACTCCTACTTATAAAAAAGTTTTAATGTAAATTAATTCTTTAACCCATTAGTTAGATAAAAAAAAATCTTTTAAAATTATTCTTAGAATAATTTGGTTGGTGAGATATTAGGAAGTTTCTTTATTGTTTTTGCTCATAAAAAAAATGAAGAGATTAAGGAGTTTCTGTGTTTTTTTTATCCATATGTCTGATTTAATTTGATAAAAACTAATCAATAGGAGTGAAACATGTAGGGACTTGATTGTGAGTTCCTTCCGAAAAGATGATAAGGTTTCCAGCTGTTTTTTTTTTTTTTTTTATAATTTTTTCTGATTTCCTTTTCCTTTTTCGTACAATTTTCATAAACCTTTTATTCTATCATGGTGGTATTAGGAGGAATTTAAACCTGAAATCACTTAGTTAAAGACATAAATCCTCGTCACTTAGATTAACTAATGTCTTTTTAATACAAAATATGAATTAAATTATTTGATCATGTTATGTTGTTATTATTGTATTTTATTTTATATCGTTAATGGTATGAAAGTACTTAAAAGTATATTTATTAATCCGCATGCATCAATGTTGTTAAAATACTTCTAAAATTATTTTCGGACTATATAAATTAAAACACCTTTAAAATCAAATTCTTATTACGGTAAAAAAATACAACTTTTGATAGGGTTCCAATTTTGATTTTTAATAAAGGGTTATTTGTGTATTTATTTCCTAAATTTTGGTTTTGTTCAGATTTCAAACTTTGATCACCCTACAGTGATAATTCACTATGAGAAAATATTTAAATAATAATTAATTTTAGTGACAAAAATAATTAGTTATTACAATAACTAATTTAAATATTAATTTATAAATTAAAAATTATTGTCAATTAAAATATTTTCAAAAAACTATAATTGGTCTCTAACTTTTTGTAACTAAAATAATTTCTATTATGAATTGATTTCTAAATTGGTAACTAATATTAGTTAGAAGATCTTGTTTGCTAAAGGAATTGATAACTAAATTAGAAAAATGGTATCTAAATTATCCTTTAAACATATTTTTTGTCATTAAAATTGGTCATTATTTAAGACTTTTCTTGTAGTGATTATTTTTTGACTTGACAAACAACAAATCATGTTGGATGCAATCCACAAGTTTCTCTCATGTCAACATCTTAAAAGTTCAACATGATTCGTCGTTCTTCCTACCTATACAAGGTTCTCCAGAACAAACACAGTGCATCAGTTGTGCACTTAGTGGCAGTTTCAAGGTATAACCTTAACCATAAACACTTCCTCTTCTATTCTCTTTCTAGTATGTTAAATGCACTGAGACTACTTATCTTTTTATATTACAAGGGTAGCTCAAGGTTTGGGAGACCTAAAATAAACTTAAGAATGAGACCTTTCTATTTACTAATAAACTAATTTATATTATGTACCCAATACAGCCGGTAACATCTCGCCCATTTGTATCCCTCTCTCCTCAATCAGTATGACTTTGCTATTTTAGTGGTTGGTTCCTCTCGAGTTTCTACAATAACATGTCAGGTTCTAAAAGATCACACACTAGAAGAAGACTTATATCTATGCTAACCTTTCACCCTCAATAGAATAAGACATGATAGATCTACTAGAGGACATACTTAGTACTACTTGGCACTAGAACACTGGGAATTCTTGCGGAGATATCGACAATAGAAGGAAGAATGAAAGAGTAAGGTCTAGAAATGAGACAAATGTATCTTTCTTATGAAATTTATGGATGTCCATTGAGTTCCTAGTAGTTACCTATGATTGATTGCAATTGATGTTATCATTAGTATTGTAACCATTGAGTTGTATCTCTTAGGTTGCCTTTTTGTATCTATAAACAGGGACTTCTTCTATTGATAATGACACACAGAAAATCAGTTTGTACTCTCTATTCTCTTTTTCTCCTTTATTTTTTAACAATATTCTATTTATAGTAAATTCATGGTGCCTCTTCACCTCCACCTTTTCAATCTCAACTGTTAAATATCTTCAAATCCAACGATTAGGGATCACAACAATTGGACTTTCCAACGTCACATCGATCTTTGCGTACCTCACATCTATCATTCAAACCTCTTTGTCTCCACGCATCTCGAGGTTAGGGATACTATACCTATAAGGTAAAACAACCAAAAAAATATAAATTTTCTTTACATATATAAGCCAAAACGATACTAACATTATGGCAACAATTTGAAAACTTGAACACTCATATATCAGCCAAACCGATACTCAGCTGTATTTTTTAATTCATTTTTCTTATTCATTTTTATAAATTTATCCATAACTCCTTTCTATGATGCAATTCAAGCATAAACTCTTCTCTTTTTCTAAAGTTTTGAATAGCTAGATTCATATTTTATTTTTGACATATCTATATATTTTTATATGAAATAAAAAAATTAGAATATATAAAACACTACTAAAGATAAATATAAAAAAAAGAATGAGTTAAAAAAAATTGTACCACACCTAGCCAAACTCGACCAAATAAATAAACGATACATATATGCCAAAGCAGTCAAGTAGTCAGCCTAGGCTGGGTTGGCCTAAGTCTTACCAGATTGAACCGATAGCATAAACCGTCAAGGAAAGTAGTCGGCCTAGGCCGACTACTCCAATATACTTAGTAAAATTAAAGCTCCCCAGTGTTCAATAGGTCCTAAGGGCCTGGGCTAGGGCCCATGCCCACTTACAACCCAAACTAAAGCCCAAGCTAGGGCCCGGCCCATGGCATAACCAAACATGATTAATACTCTATCAATACACGTGGACCCCAGTAATTAAAGGTACGTATTCATTAATCACTGATTTGACCTTTTGAGAGTTTTGACTCACTTGAGCTTCGGAGTCCCTTCTGCAGGTAACCCCTCCTGGGTCCAAACCGACATGTACCAACCGAGAAGAGGCCAACTGAGGAGATAGCGGACTACATGGGTAAGGTGACACTTGTGCCTAACTTATCTTGTTTGTTCTCTGCAGGAACAATTGGCGCCCACCGTGGGGCACGAGACGAGCACCTTTAGTACCCATTTTCCTCCGAAGATGGTTTTCACCCGCAGTAGAGCTGGAGTGAACAAGCAGGCGGATGCTGTTCCCTCAGGACCTGCTGGCATCACCCCTGACTTAGCCGCCATCCTAGACGGTCAGGCGAATATGCAACAAGAGCTGGCAGATCTGAAGAAATGCAGCGTTGATGAGATGGAGGCGTTGCGACAAGAGAACTCTCGCCTTAGGCGAAAGATCGAAGCTGATCCTACCCTGAAGGGAAAGGCCAAGGAAGCCTCTGAGGCTGCAAGGTCCCCAGCCTTCCAGCCCACAAAGGAGGAAAGCGAATACAACCCCACCCCTCACACCTTCACCACCACCCAACCAACACCCATTCCCTCCACCCACCCCACTCACTTCCCATCCACTCAACCAGGACATACCGCAGCCCCAACCCCTGCCGCTACCCTCCCTACCACCCAAATCCCCTACAACATATCCACCACCCTACACACCACACATGTTCCACCATACAACTCGCAATACCTCCCAACAACCCACACCCCCCCTCACAACCTTACCTCCACCTTCCCCGCTATGATCAACCATCCCATCCCACCTCATATGCTCCCTCCCCACCAGCCCAGACGTCGTTTCCCCTTCACCGACTTTATCGCCAACACCCCTTTTCCTGCCCAATGGGAACCCTTCACTTTGGACCGCTATACTGGCGAAACTGACCCTGACGAGCACCTCAAAGTCTACATCACCCATGTCGCCCTGTACACGTCCCAAGACGCAGTCTTCTGCAAAGCCTTCCCCACCACTCTCAAAGGTCCTACTCTGGAATGGTTCACAACCCTTCCGCCTTACTCCATCGATAACTTCGACGTTCTTTCCCACATGTTCTCCACCCATTTTGCTGGCAGCCGTCCACACCAAACTACCACAATCTCCCTCCTGGGCATTAGACAGGAACAAGGCGAACCACTCAGAGCGTTTATAGATCGCTTCAGTAAGGCAGCTCTTCGCACCCCACACCTCAACCAGGAGATGATCCTCCAGTGCATGGCACTTACCCTACAACCCGGCCCCTTCGCCAACAACGTCTACCTCCACCCACCTGCCTCTATGCACGAACTTAAATTGCGTGCAGCCGACTATGTCCGCATGGAGGAGAAGCAAACCCTCCATACCAAATTTTGCAATGACTATGCAGCCACCACCGCCAACCCTACCCCGCCCTGATACTCGCCAACGCGAGCCCCGCCAACCTCGCTTCACCAGATATGCCCCTCTTACCGTAGCCCGGTTCCGCATCCTCGATAAGGCCCTACAAGCTGACCTCATCCCTCCACCACGCAAGACAACCACACCTCCTAACGCTGATATGACCAAATATTACAGCTACCATCGCAACCACGACCACACTACAGAAGACTACAAAGCACTCTAGGATAAGATAGAAGAACTGGTCCGTGCTGGTCACTTTCACCGCTTCATCCGTAGAGATGATCATCCCTATCGATCCCGCCACCCCCCTCGATTCAACCATAGATGCCCTCCATTCGACTCCCGTCACGATAGACGCCCCGCCCAACCCCCTAACCAGGAACCCGAACCGGCCCGCACCGACATCAATCCTGCGACCCTCCCTTACGTGGCACCATCAACACCATCTCTGGTGGCTTCGCTAGTGGAGGATCCACTTCTTCTGCCAGAAAGAGACACCTCCGCCATATCCAATCCATCAACCATATCAGTCATTCCCACCACAGACGCCGTATGCCTCCCATCATCTTCACAGATGACGACTTTCATGGCCTCGACCATCAACAAGATGACCCCATGGTCATCACTGTTGAAATCGAAAACTACGCCGTTAAGAAAGTCCTTGTCGACCAAGGCAACTTCGTTGACATCCTTTACTGGGCCACCTACCAAAAACTTCAACTTCCGGACACCGCTATGGTCCCGTATGACGAACCAATCTATGGCTTTTCTGGCGAACAGGTATCCACCCACAGCTACATCGACCTCCACATCGTCTTTCGTGAGGAAACCCAAACCAAAACCATTCCAATCCACTTCCTTATCGTCGACGCGCCAACATCCTACAATGCTCTCCTGGGCCGTCCTTCCCTTAACACCCTTGGCGTTGTCGTCTCCACCCCCCACTTGGCCATGAAGTTCCCTTCTCCTTCTGGTGACATCCTCACCATCCACTGCGACCAGCACTTGGCACACGAATGCTACATGGCCAGCCTGCGCCCACAACTCCCAATTCAACAAACCAACCACATTGAGCGACCACCTGGCTCCGCCCATCGCCCTATCAAGCGAAGATCTAGACCCCAAAGTAGACTGGGATGTTCGTCTGGAACCATTTGAGGAGACCTCTCCTCTAGAGCTTCCCAACGACCACTCTATCAACCTAAGCACCGGTTTGAACTCTGACGAGCGTGCCATCATCACACCCATCCTCACCAACAACACAGACCTTTTTGCCTGGTCAGCCGTTGACCTACCTGTGGTGGAACCTCTAGTGGCATCCCACAAACTATCCATCTACAAAGAAGCCCGATACGTATCCCAGAAGAAACGCAAACTTGGCGAAAAACACCGACTAGCGGCTAAGGTTGAGGCCGACAAGTTACTGAATGCAGGATTCATAGAAGAAGCTCAGTACACCACTTGGATTTCTAACGTAGTCTTGGTGAAGAAAGCCAATGGCAAATGACGGATGTGCATAGACTACACGGATCTGAACAAGGTCTGCCCTCGCGATGCCTACCCCTTACCCAATATCGACCGACTTGTTGACGGCGCGACAGGGAATAAGGTGCTTAGCTTTTTGGATGCATATTCTGGGTACAACCAAATCCCCATGGCCGTATCTGACATGCACAAGACCGCCTTCATCACGGACGATGCCAACTACTTCTATAGAGTTATGCCTTTTGGTCTTAAGAATGCTGGAGCAACTTACCAACGGCTAATGGATAAGGTTTTATGTCATCTAATGGGATAATGTGTCGAAGTATATGTTGACGACATGGTTGTCAAGTCTCCAAGTCACCACCAACATGCCGAGGACCTCTCGGCGGTCTTCTCCGCGCTACGCCAATACAACCTTCGCCTCAACCCTAACAAATGTGTATTCGGCGTCGACCGTGGTAAATTTCTTGGGTTTATGTTGACCCAACGCGGCATAGAAGCCAATCCCGAAAAATGCAAGGCCATTATCGAGATGCGCAGTCCCACTACCATCAAAGAGGTCCAACGTCTCATACGTCGCCTCACAGCCATTTCCCGCTTCCTACCCAAATTGGCCGAACAAATCCAACCCACGTCCAACTCCTAAAGAAATCCACCTGGTTCACGTGGACTAACGATTGGGAACAAATCTTTCAAAAACTGAAAACAACCTTGACCTCACCACCTATCCTCCACAAGTCGGGCACTCGCCAACCCCTCCTCGTATACATCACAGCCACCGACCACACCATCAGCGCCGCGCTCGTCCAAGAAATAGAAGGCACGCAGCATCCTGTCTACTTCGTTAGCAGAAGCTGGCCCCATCCTTAGTCCACGCAGCCCGTCGCCTACGCCCATACTTCTAAAACCACAGCATCACCGTCAAAACTGACTACCCAATCCAAAAAATATTGCAAAAACCAGATCTAGCCGAACGGTTGTCATCTTGGGCCGTCGAGCTGTCAGAATTCAACATTCGCTACGAACCCCATGGTCCCATTAAAGCCCAAAGTCTTTTAGATTTTATCAATGACCTCCAGGACACACCCATAGAGGACCAGTGGACGCTTCATGTAGATGGTTCCTCAAATCCAAAAGGTGTCGGTGCTGGCATCGTGTTAGAAGGATCCAACGACATCCTTATCGAAAAATCCCTTCACTTTGCCTTCAAAACATTAAACAACCAGGCCGAATACGAAGCTATCCTCGTCGGCCTTTCTCTTGCTCGCGAAGTTGGTGTCAAGACGTTAACATGTAAGACCGACTCCAAACTTACTGCAGGGCACCTAAATGATGAATTCCAAATTAAAGACCCCCATCCTTCTACAATATTACCACCTAGTCCGCACAGTCATACAATCCGCCTTCGAACGAGTTCGTATCGAACATATCCCAAGAACCGACAACATCAGAGTCGACATCCTCTTAAAATTAGCCAGCACCAAATTGAAAAGCCACCACCGATCTCTACTACAGCAAACACTATCTATACCCTCCATCACAAATACTTGCCAAAACCTAACCTACACCCCAACTGACAGCACCACCCCTCCCCAAAACCATAACTGGACCACCCCTTATATCCAATACCTAAAACTGGCAACCCCCCACAAGATGCGGACAAAACTTGGCTGGTTAAGGTCGCTAGGTATACCATGATAGGCGATGACCTTTACAAGTGCGGATACGGCCAACCTCTCCTCAAATGTGTCACGGCAGAGCAAGCGCAATATATCATTAAAGAGCTACAAGAAGGCATTTGCGGCTACCATTCCGGTGCACGTACCATGGCTACAAGAGTCCTTAGAGCCGGGTACTTCTGGCCGACTATAGAAGCAGACTGCTAGGATTATGTCAGAAAGTACAAACCATGCCAGAAACATGGCAACCTCATCCACTAGAAGAAAGAACAACTACACCACATACTATCCTCATGGCCATTCGTTAAATGGGGAATGGATATCCTCGGCCCCTTCTCACCCTGCAAAGGGCAAGTGAAATTCCTAATTGTAGTCGTCGACTACTTCACCAAATGGATAGAAGCCAAGCCGCTAACCACCATCACGACCCAACAAGTTCAACAGTTTGTTTGGAAAGATATTATATGCAGATATGGTGTTCCACATACCATCATCACAGACAATGGCCGACAATTTATGGATAAGGAGCTAGCCAAGTTCTACATTGGCCTGGGCATCAAACACATCACAAGTTCTGTAGAACATCCACAAACTAATGGACAAGCAGAGGCGACCAATAAAGTTATCCTAGTGGAACTGCGCAAGAGATTAGATAGCGCCAAAGGCCGATGGCCCGAAGAGTTAGTAGAAGTGCTATGGGCTTACAGGTGCACCCCTCAATCATCAACAAACGAATCCCCATTCAGCCTAGTTTACGGTACAGACGCCATGATACCGGTTGAGATTGGCGAACCATCCCTGCGCCGAGAACTATACGACCCTACCCACAACCACCAAAACATGGCTACGCATCTCGACCTCCTACCCGAACTCAGAGAAAAAGCCTAGATACGTAATTTAGCTGCCAAACGACGAGCTGCCAGAAAGTATAACCTAAACCTATGTCCACGATCATTCGCAATTGGGGACTTAGTATGGAGAATGGCCAGCAGTGCAAGAAAGAAGGATGACAAGTTCTCCGCCAACTGGGATGGCCCATACTGCATACGTGAAGACACAGGAGGAGGAGCTTATCGCCTTGAACATCTATCTGGGGAAGAGATACCCAACACTTGGAACGTGTCCCACCTCAAATTCTATTTTAGTTAAATGTATACTGCATTAAGCCGAATACGTGTAACCCTAGGTGTACTCTTTTTCCTCACTCGGTCTTTTTTCCCTAAGGAGGGTTTTGGCCAGGGAGGTTTTAACGAGGCACCTCATATTCAATAAATAAAACGAAGGGTTCTCAACTATACAACTTTCCTATGTTTTTACTCTCATATTCGCTTAAGTTCCCCACCATTACCACAAGTAAGTGGTCTGGGTCGAACACCCTTAACTTGTGCTACGTTCGCTTAAGTTCCCCACCCTTACCACAAGTAAGCGGCCTGGGTCGAACACCCTTAACTTGTGTTTAATTCGCTTAAGTTCCCCACCCTTACCACAAGTAAGCGACCTAGGTCGAACACCCTTAACTTGTGCTACGTTCACTTAAGTTCCCCACCCTTGCCACAAGTAAACGACCTGGGTCGAACACCCTTAACTTGTGTTACGCTCGCGTAAGTTCCCCACCCTTACCACAAGTAAGCGGCCTGGGTCGAACACCCTTAACTTGTGTTTAATTCGCTTAAGTTCCCCACCCTTACCACAAGTAAGCGACCTGGGTCGAACACCCTTAACTTGTGCTATGTTCGCTTAAGTTCCCCACCCTTACCACAAGTAAGCGGTCTGGGTCGAACACCCTTAACTTGTGCTACGTTCGCTTAAGTTCCCCACCCTTACCACAAGTAAGCGGCCTGGGTCGAACACCCTTAACTTGTGCTACGTTCGCTTAAGTTCCCCATCCTTACCATAAGTAAGCGGCCTGGGTCGAACACCCTTAACTTGTGTTTAATTCGCTTAAGTTTCCCACCCTTACCACAAGTAAGCGGCCTAGGTCGAACACCCTTAACTTGTGCTACGTTCGCTTAAGTTCCCCACCCTTACCACAAGTAAGTGGCCTGAGTCGAACACCCTTAACTTGTGTTTAATTCGCTTAAGTTCCCCACCCTTAACACAAGTAAGCGGCCGGGTCGAACACCCATAACATACAATCGAACACGCCATACATACATCACAAATCGTCAAATTCCATCATACATAATAACATAAAGAACATTAATCGCATTCAACATAAGTGCAAGAATGTACCAATGTAACATAATGTACCAACTATTATAGACATAGGCTCAAATAATATTTTCAAATCAATAAAATCCGAGATCATATTCTGCTGCATCAGGGGCCACCTCCTCGGCATCACCCGCTCCCTTCTCCTCTTCAACCACCTTCTCCTCCGCCTCCTCATCCGCACTGCTTTCGTCTTCCTTGACAAGCTTTTCGTCAATAACGTCCTTGTTCACATCAAACTTTGAGTCCATGATGTCAACCTCCTGATGGTAAAAGGCCGCTTGACGTAGTCCCTTCTCAAAGTCGTTGATGTGCTCTTGTATAATACAATTCTTCAGGTCATCAAGCTCACCTACAACACCTTTATACTTGTCTTTTAATTCATCATAGTCTTCCTTCAACTCCCCTATTCTCTTGTTCAATTTTCCCTCTGAATCCAAACAGCGAACCCTCCACGTTGCCAGTCTCTTTCTCTCTTCCTCCCAACCCTCCCTTTGCTTCTTCCACGCAACCCTCTCTTCCTCAAACTTGTCGACTTTCCCCTGCAACTTTTCTACATTTTCCCGACCTCCCTCCTTCACCTCCCGCCGATATAAAGACCCCACGCGGCGGCTTAATATCAAAGCTTTGCTCCCAAACTCCACCATTGTCCTCACGATATGATCCACCTCCATACCATCAATAGAGTTTATAATGGTCTCTAGGAGGTTGATCGCGATATCCTTCCTCACAGATATTTCCGGCAACTCAATTAAGCCAGACTCCGGTCCCTTGACCCCACTAGCCGACCCTGTCCCACTAGCCGACCCCGCCCCGAGTAAGGCCGCCCTCACTTTCTTCACATCCTTCCCCTTGCCAGGGAGAAGCGGCAACTCGACTTTCCTCTTCGTTTCGCCATGTACATGTACTTCCACCACGGACTCTTACAGGTTGGGAACGTTAGTCTTCCCAGCTGCCTTAGCCTTAGCGACCATCTCCTTCCTCAACGACTGGAAGAGCGTCAAATTCTTCTTCCCTGATTGCGTCATGTGCCCTACAATAACATATTAAACCCCGTTTAAAACAACTTAGAATCATTAACACAATTTAAGTAACAAACAAATACCTTCAATATCTATAATCGGATGCACCGAATTATAAACTCTAACTAAGCCCTTAGTGGGCAACTTATCAACAAACTTCATCAAGGTCTCCACCACCTCCTTATCCCCCGCCGACAACTCGTCGGTCCCCATATCCTTGTACCAAGAAGGGGTACCCTTTCAGCTAAATGAGAATTTTGTACTCCCATCTGCGTTCAAGAAATAGGGCTTGCCTTCTTCCTTCACCACAACTTTGAAGTATTCGTCCTTAAAGTGCTTGAAAGACTGGGAAAATGCATCCAGTCTGCTGATGCTAGGACGACTTATCAGAGACAGCCAAGTAGTCGGCTGGCGGGGTCTAGTATCATAGAAGTACAGGAAAGCGTAAGGTGAAGGCTCCAAGTATAGAGATTGGCACAAAATGCGGAAGGCTTGCAAGTAAGCCGAACTGTTCGGGTGCAACTGCGTAGGTGCCACGTTCAGCGCGCGCAACACACCCATAGTGAAATCATCTAACGGCAGCCGCATATGTAGCTGAGAAAAGTGACACATGTACATGTAGAAGAACTTCTCCGTGGCCCCCTCCTGCCCGTGACGCACACGGTCAATAGCGTTAACCCTTTCCAGGGAAACGATATCCCCGCTTACACCCTTTGCGATGACAGGCATACAATTCAGCCAAGAGTTTAACAAGCGAGACCACTGGAATAAAGATGATTGATTACGGACATCGGCAGCCACCCACCCATAACCGCCTTTGGCCTGCCAATCACTCTCGGCCAACTCCTCTAGGGGATCTTCTCGGACCTCCCTCACCGTTTCCATAGGGATCCCGCTTACCATACCTCCAGAACTAGTACTCTCTTCATCAACTTGCCTACCTTTACTCCTCCCCGACTCCATACTGTCACTACTAGATGTAGACAACGACACGCTATCGCTACTAGACATACCTTTTCTCGTGTTTCTGGAAAGATGTCGGCTGGAATAGGGAACTAGGCGGACAAGAAAACGCACACAAGATCTTTGAATACGAAATTCTAGCAAATGAACCAAGTAAACCCTTGCTTGTTTTGAAATCCATATTTATAGGCCAGAATCCCAAACGGCAAAAACCTCTTCCTGCCAAAACAACAACTGATACCAATCGACACCATCATTACAAGAGACATGACTCTTAAAAATGACGGCGCCAAAACTCGTTGATTTAACCCCTGACACCCCTTCACCTACCATCAAATTGTTATCACTTTTTAGCCTTAACACTGTTCATCACACTTAAAGGCTGGGGGACTGGTGTACCACGCCCAACCGATCCCAATAGTACACCAACACATAATCACCCTTGACCGACAACCCATATCGGCCAAGGCTGGGGGACTGGTGTACCACACCTAACCAAACTCGACCAAATAAATAAACGATTCATATATGCCAAAGCAGTCAAGTAGTCAGCCTAGGCCGGGTTGGCCTAAGTCTTACCAGATTGAACCGATAGCATAAACCGTCAAGGAAAGTAGTCTGCCTAGGCCGACTACTCCAATATACTTAGTAAAATTAAAGCCCCCCAGTGTTCAATAAGTCCTAAGGGCCTGGGCTAGGGCCCAGGCCCATTTACAGCCCAAACTAAAGCCCAAGCTAGGGCCCGACCCATGGCATAACCAAACATGATTAATACTCTATAAATACACGTGGACCCCATTAATTAAAGGTACGCATTCATTAATCACTGATTTGACCTTTTGAGAGTTTTGACTCACTTGAGCTTCGGAGTCCCTTCTGCAGGTAACCCCTCCTGGGTCCAAACCAACATGTACCAACCGGGAAGAGGCCAACTGAGGAGATAGCGGACTACATGGGTAAGGTGACGCTTGTGCCTAACTTATCTTGTTTGTTCTCTGCAGGAACAAAAATAAAATCTAGTTCTGGTTATCAAAGAAATAAACTCGATCATAGACTGATAGTATCTTGAAGCCTCTTTCTCTTCTTTAGTAAGTACTCAAATTTAATTTTCAAATTTCAACATTTTCATTAAATGCACTATTTATTAGGAGATTAATCATTAATAATGATATATATATATATATATATATATATATATATATATATATATATATATATATATATATAAAATTTATTTGTACGATGAAAAACTATCATTGTTTAGATTTAAGATTACTAAATTAAGACTCTTTTAATAGAAAATACAATTATAATTTAATAAAGAAGATATGACACGTATTTACAAAAGACAAATAAAGTGAATAACACTACAACAAGTTTTAATTTTTCGCTTTTTAGTCTTTTACGTGATATGATGCACTATCACACAAAAAAGGAAGATATGTCAATTAGTTCAATCTATCACTTGAAATATAAAGAGTGAGACTCATTTACATAACATGAGGGATGAGAATAAACTAATGGATATTGAATAATGTATCAAATTGAACTATTGAACAAGTGTCATAAAGAGAGAAATGAAAAATATAGGAATCAAAATTAATTAGTAAGAGAATAGAAATAACTATTATTTTTTCCTAAACAAAAGTAATAATTTGTTGAAAAAAAAATGTTTGCTCATTAAAAATCATTTTTAGTACCAATACAAATTAATAGTCACTCGTAATATTTTAATTAAATTTTATTCTTAAACATAATTTTACAATTAAAGATATATTAGTATTAAAAAACTATTTTTGGGAACCTTTTTCTTAAAGGGCCTAAAGAAAGGATTATTTGTTTGGACTTTAAGTCGATCCCGAAGTTAATGTCCCAATTAAATTGTGCAAAATCTTGATATAAAAGTTGAGTTTGGTCCTCTATTAATTGTGCAAGCAAGAGGAGGGTTCACAATAGTATAGTTATTGATGTCCTTATGCACACATGGTGAGAATTACACCTTTTGTGCAACTGGCTTTAGGCATGCTTATGTCCTCTCTGGTGATAATGGGTTGGTCTGTTGGGGGAGACATGGAGGGTGAGAAACACATTCTCGTTCGGAAGGTATTTCTTGATCCAAAAATATTAACGGTATACAATAACTCTTTATTCATGAAAAAAATTTATTCACCTTTTGATGTTGTTGTTTATTCTTACAATTCACAATATAACTTATAGACTCAATTTTTGGTTTATTGTATTCATAACGGTTATAAACTGTTAACTCATTAACTTTTTCGACTCCAACAACTAGTGTATTAATTATTCACAATGGTTAATTACCCACAACTGCTAATACATTTAAATTTATTAAAAACTCAATATTAAAAGTATCTTGATATGTTTAAGAAATTTTTTTCTTGGTTTTATTTTCTCTGGGTTTTATATAGATCGCAAGGAGAATTTCTTCCTTCACCCCCAATATTTTCTAAAATTCTAATTATACCCCTACTAAAATTAATAAGAGTGTAAGATAAGCTTTTCTTTTTCGTTTTTCAATTATAGTTTAGAATTGTGAAATCTGTAAATATTTCAGATTACAGATTCTGAAATTCAAAAATATTAATTTCACACATTCTATAGTCCAATATCCGTGTAGCCAACCTTAATAAAACAAGTTTTGGTTAACTTTTTATCATCAGTACTTATATGGGTGACCGATCAAGATGACTTTTAGATTTATTTAGCATTGATGATAATGAGTCCTGCAAAGTTACCAATGAAAACGTCGAACCCCAATATGAATCATCCTTCAAAAAATGATAATGTGAATTATCCCCATTGATGGAGGAAATGAGCTGCAAGGATGAAGTGGGTGCAATTGGCACTCTGCAGAGGAACGTGGGAGATGAATTCATTTTACATTTCTCTATTAAATTTTTAATTGAGGGTAATGAGATCATTTCATAAGGGCTATGGTGTACAGGAAGAAAACATGGATGTGCAAGAAGAAATGCCTGCAATTTTCCAATTATTATGGGCTTTTTTTTTCGTTTTAACACACGTACACATACAAGATGTTTATTCCTTTCATTAGATGTAGGGTTTAATTACTCGAATGTTACCCACTTTAGTACAAATATGTGAATTTGGTATCCGCTTTTAAAAAAGTGTCAATTGCATCTAATTTTTGAAAAAGTATTTCAATTAGGTCCCTTACAGACGGAATTGACTAACGGCGTTCACGATGTGCCACGTGGTATTTTTATTTTATTTTTTTCAAAAAAATTAAAAAAATTAAAAAAACCACCCGCTGACACGTGACACGTCGTTAATGTCATTAGTCAACTCGTTTGAAAGAGACCTAATTAAAACATTTTTACAAAAGTTGGAATACAATTAACACGTTTTAAAAAACGGATACCAGATTGACACACTTGTATTAAAGTGGGTACCATCTGAGTAATTAAACCTAAATGTAGAATTCCCAAACTTCATTCATTGAAATTATAATAAAAAATTCTACTTCCTTTGTTTTATATTTTCCGGATTAAATATTTCAGAAATACATTTCGTAATACTCGATCAGAAAAATATAAAAAATACATTTTGAAACGAGTGTTTCAAAAAAAAAAAAATTAAAATTCGATAATATCTCCTAAAATACTCATTCCATTTTTTTTTATATTCTAAATTCTTTATTTCAAAGATATTTCTAAATCGAGAATAATGTAAAAAACAAAAACTCCGAACAAGTATTCCAACAAGTATTTTTAGATTCACAAAATGTCTTCCAGAGCATATGTTTCAATTTTTTCTTTTAAATATTTTAGAATGAACCGTTTGGAAAATATTTTTAGATCTAAAATATCTTTCATAACAGTCATCCATATATATATATATATATATATATATATATATATATATATATATATATATATATATATATTTTTTATTATTTTTTATATTTTTTATATTTTTTTAGATTTTTTTTTTTTTATTATATATAAAACT
>Ga0214544_1007116_pt1 | contig 19975 bp, 24 predicted proteins | sample CNSS3metaG_FD_160074 | JGI IMG/M metagenome (GOLD analysis project Ga0214544, IMG submission 160074) | Root nodule microbial communities from cowpea collected in UCLA plant growth center, Los Angeles, California, USA - CNSS3 | ecosystem: Host-associated > Plants > Roots > Nodule | place: USA... | reverse complement strand
GTCCCCACTCGAGCCTTGACGGCGGCACCCCCGATCAAGCTTACTTCAGCCCGCTGCCGTTCCGCGCGGCAGCCTAACTCTGGCAGAAACTCCACTTATCGACGCGGAATTGCTGTTCAGACAACCGCGGCCAGCTCTATCGACAGGGCTGACGCTGCGCCAAAGCTTTCAGTACATCGTCTTGCCCCAAGGCGTGAGGAAGATGGCGCCGATTCTTCTGACGCAGTGCATTATCCTCTTCCAGGACACCTCCGTCGCATATGTCGTCGCGCTGAATGACTTCCTCACCTCGACTTCCATCATCGCTCAAAGTGAGGCCCGGCCGATCGAAATGTACACATTTGCGGCCGGTGTCTATCTCACAATCTGCCTTTCTATTTCCCTTCTTGTGGAGAGCCGAACGTGGCACCGGTAGTGGACCAGCGAGACACCGCGCAAGCAGCTGACGTGATGGTCAAATTCGAAGACGTCAGCAAGTGGTATGGCACAACGCAGGTTCTACACTCCTGCTCGACCCAAATTCAGCGCGGCCAAGTCGTCGTCGTTTGTGGTCCGTCCGGCTCCGGAAAGAGCACCCTTATCAAGTGCGTGAACCGGCTGGAGGAATTCCAGAAGGGAAGGATTGTTGTCGACGGAATCTCCGTCGGCGACCGACGCGCCGACTTGCAAAAGCTGCGGACCACGACCGGAATGGTTTTTCAGGCGTTCGACCTTTATCCTCATATGGATGTCATGACTAACGTATCGCTGGCGCCGCGGCTCGTGCTGCGGATGCCACGCCAAGAAGCGGAGCAGCGCGCAGCCGAACTGCTCCGCCAAGTCGGCCTGCTTGATCATGCGAAGAAATACCCTGCTCAACTTTCCGGAGGTCAGCAGCAGCGGGTGGCCATCGCGCGAGCACTCGCGAACAGGCCGGCGGTAATGCTATTCGACGAGCCGACTTCCGCTCTGGACCCGGAAATGATCAATGAAGTTCTGGACGTAATGACGGCACTCGCGGAGCGAAAGACAACCATGATCGTTGTGACACACGAGTTGGGGTTTGCCCGCCGAGTTGGCGATCGCATCGTATTCATGGATGCGGGTCGAATTGTCGACGATCTCTCTAAGGACGACTTTTTTGCGGGGAATACTAGCGATCGTGCTCGCGACTTTCTGTCCAAGGTACTTCAACACTAACCGCTGAGGATTCGATGTCGTTGATTGACTTGCGCAGCGACCTCTTGGCGGGTCCGACGCCGGAGATGATCGAGGCAATGATCGCCACTGCGCGCGCGCCATCAAGTTATGGCGCGCGCGAGGACCGGCATGTGCGAGAGTTGGAAGCACTGACAGCGCAGACACTTGGAACGCAGGACGCGCTGTTCTTTCCGACCTGCACGATGGCCAATCAGGCGGCTCTCATGGTGCACTGCCGGCCTGGTGACTTCATCATCGCGGATGCAGAGTCACACGTCGCGGAGTTCGAGGCTGCATCAACGGCGGGTGTTTCAAATGTGGCCACGTTTCGAGTGGCTGGAGTTCGTGGACATTTGTCACCTGAGCAACTAGCGCAGGCCCTCGACCAAAGTGAGGACGAGGCCATGCGAGTATCCGTGGTCTCGCTGGAAAATACTCACAATCGCGCGGGCGGGACGGTTATGCCTGCAAGCTGGCAACAGCAGATTGAGAATGAATGTCGCCCACGAGGTATCGCCATCCATCTCGATGGGGCTCGATTGTGGAATGCCGCCGCCTATGCCGGGTGTGAGCCGCTGGCACTCGCGCGGGGGGTAGACAGTATTGCGGTCAGTCTAAACAAAGCCTTGGGCGCTCCGTTAGGAGCGATGCTTTGCGGCAGCAGCGCGTTCATCAAGGACGCTAGTCGCGTTAGGCGGATGTTAGGTGGAAACTGGCGTCCAGCTGGGATTGTCGCCGCGCCGGCTGTTGTCGCGCTGAAGTCGATGCAGAAGCGCATCACCGACGATCATGCAAATGCGCGACACTTGGGCATGGTGCTCACCTCGGAACACCCTTGGTTGTCGATCGACCTCGATTCACTCCAGACCAACATCGTCTTGGTGAAACTACGGACCGAGGAGATAAGCGCGCATAGGCTCACCCAACGCTTGTCGGAATTGGGCGTGCTTGTCGTCCCTTATGGCGATCGATACGTACGGTTGGTCATCTACGCTGGAATAGGACGGGATCAGATCGATGCGGTCTTGAGCGCTTTTTCGGAGATAGGCCAAAGCTTAGAGGCGAAATACCCCGATACACTGTCGACATCCTAAGCCGCGGGCATCGTGCGAAGCGCGTGGGACGCCGACTGCCCACGTGCATCGATCACGGTCCCGGCCGCGTTTGAGGCTAGATCACGTCGAGGAACACCGACCAAGAAATAATAGCGGGATTATAGCCAGTGTTTTGAGGCCTAGCACCATGGCATGAGTTGACGTATGAAAACTCGTGCGATTGTAGCCTGGAATGTGCGTCGGATTCGCGTGAATCGGGGTATCTCGCAGGAGCAATTGGCTTGGAAGGCCGGGATCGACCGCTCCTACATGAGTAGTCTTGAGCGGCAATCGAAGAACCCGACGATTGATCTTCTCGACCGCATCGCCGAAACGCTGGACGTGCAGTTGTCCGAGTTCTTTGTTCTGCCGCCCAAAGGTGCTAGGTCTCCGAAGACCTTGCCTAAAAGCCGCAAGCCAGCGGGTCCACGTCGCAAGAAAAAATAGCGAATTTCAACGGCTTCTACGTAGCCAATCGAGGGACTTAGAACACCAATTTCGCCCGACAAGCCTTCTTTGCCGGCCGAACAGGGCTGTGATTAAATTGGAGTGCGTTTCACAGCACGGGAGTGAGTGACGACTGGTTGCCGGATGCAGGTTCGCGAAATGCATTGGCGGGCGCGGTCGCATCGGAAGAGGAGACTTCGATAATCGCAATTGCCTCGACTTTTTCAACCATTTGTACGCAGCCAATTGACCACGGCAACCGCGTTCATCCCCACTGGGGCGATCTTTCGTAGTCCACGTGTGATGTGTCCGGAGGCGCAAAGGCGCGGAGATTACGCCTCATCAGGCAAGTCTATTGGAGCGCCAATTGAGCTTGAAGAATATCTGATCGATTCGCCGTGATCTCGGGATGCCCCGGCTGTGGGAAGTCCACGCTGCTGACCGAACTCGGCCGACGCGGCTACGCGACGATAGATGAGCCTGGACGCCCGGTCGTAAGGAAGGAATTGGAGTCGGGCGTTCCCGCGTTGCCCGGGACAGGTATTGAAGCGCGCCTGCACAGTGCGTTTGATCTTTCCCTTGAAAACCTGACGCGAGCGAGTGCGTTCGACGGCTGGGTTTATTCGATCGCGGCCTGATCGACGCCGCAGCGGGTCTCGAACGCGTGACAGGCGAGCCGGCGACAAGGAACTCGGACAGGCACGCCACTATCATCGACGCGTGTTCATCGCTTCCGCCTTGGCCGGCCATCCACGCGACCGATCAAGAGACGCGTCATGATTTCGAGGATGCCTGTCGAAAACGAGCATCTTCTGAAGGTTTTCCCGATGCTGGGCTATGAAGTGGCACTACTCCCAAACTCAGCGTGGTGGAAAGGGCCGATTTCGTTCTTTGAGTGCCGACGTCCAACGAACATCACCAATTATAAACACGTGCAGTCGAACGGAAAGTCCATGGCAAGGGCCGCTATGGCGAATCAATTGTCAGCCTGCTGCCGTGAATCTGCCGAACGGGCACTGAAAACGGATCGAAGTCCTTCAGGCAACGCACGTTCACTGCCCATCCGTCGAACGGCCGAATGCCGGCTTCGCGTTCTGCTGCGGTGGGCTGGCTTGGTTTGCGGAACGGCAAAATACCGCAAACCGGGCAAAAATAGTCAGCCGCAGTGAATAAACCCCAGCGATAGACCGACAACTCCTGGAGGGGCGTCAGGAGCCGGAAGTCGCCCTCGGCGACGCGATAAATCAGCGCGCCACGCTTCGAGCAGATAGAGCAGTCGCAAACCCGCACATGGTCGATATCGGCGTCGATCTCGAAACGGACGGTGCCGCAGTGACACGAGCCGGTGTACGTCTTCATCATCGGCGGTTTGTCTCTAGAAGCCCGACCGAAGATAGATCAACGGATGGGGCCTGACAAAATCTCGTTGATCCTGTTCGCAAACACATAATAGCCGCAACTCCGCCAGCAAGTCACGGGCGCGGCGCGCTGATTGGCTCCTGGCTCACTCGCTCGATTGGAGTCGAGAAGAACTCGGGTGGAAGAAATGCCAGTCGTCGCCTTGAGACACACACCGTCTAAAGATACGCCCGCTTCAATGGCGAGGTCATTGGTTAACCAGTCTGGGAAATCGAGCGTGAATGTGCGAACACTATCCGTGTCTTCGACTGAGGCAATCTTGGCAACGCTTGTACAATTGTCGCAAACACAGGATCCCCCCTCATCCCGTTGACATCACTCGCTAGGTCGCAGTCGATCCTGGCAGGCCGTCGAGGGATATAGCTCGCATCAGACGGTCGCATACGGGGCCAGGGGGTCGCCTCTGATCGAGTTGATCCAGGGGAGGGCATGCATTTCGCAGTTGAGCACGCGGGTCGCCTAACACTTTTTGGATGGTCCACGATCCGCTCGCCGTCGGCGGCGGACATCGTTCGTCCGCTATCCTCCAACCCGCCAGACAGCCAATCGATCCAGAGCCGACCGTCGGGGTTGAGCATCACTCGCCTGGGGACGAGTCAGTCTGCTGGGCATCCTCCGGGATTTCTTGCCGCAGTTTCGGCCCTTGATTGAGCCGGCGGCCCAATGCGGCAAGGAAATTATCATAGCGCGCTCCAGCCTGCGCCCTCGCGGCCTTGGCGTCCGGTTCGGGAAGTGGCGGTGTCGTTGTGAGCCAGAAGCGGATGAAGAGCGCGATGGTCTCGACCGAAATCCCGACATCCCGCTCAAGCCGCGCGATCCGGCGGTCGATCTGGTCGAGGCGCTTGGCGATGGCGGCTTCACGCCGTTCATCGGCATCCGGCGACAGAAAGGAGGCAATGGCGGCTTCGGCGATGAGCGACAGCGATTGCTCGCGCCGTGCGGCATAGTCCGACAGCGTCTTCATGACGTCCTGATCGAGATACACCGACATCTGAGCCTTTTTCTTCGGCGCGGTCATGCCTGCCTCACAATCCGAGATCGTCGCCGGGATCGAGCGAGGCCTGGCGCGCGACGCCCTGCATCATGTCGTTCATGCGCCTGATCCGCGGGGCATCTTCATCGAACTCGTCGGCGAGGTCAGGGGTGAACTCGTTGTCGAGCGGTTCCCTCTTTCCCACGATGATGTCTTGATCCAGTTCCGGCTGCCGGCGGCGATCCGCGGTCTTTGGATCTTCATCGTCCGTCTGGTCGTCGGTCGACGCATCGATTGCCACTGGGCGCGGCGGGAGCGGCCGTGAACTCCAATCGTCCAGCCGGCCGCCATTGGGTTTGGTCGGCGTCGGCGGCGCCGTAATGCGCTCCTGGAAGCGTCCGTCCTCGTAATAGCGCGCCTTCTTCGCCAGGATCGGATGGAGGCCCGACATCATGACGATCTCATCTGATGGCGGCAGCTGCATCATCTCACCGGGCGTCAGCAGCGGGCGGGCGGTCTCCGACCGCGACACCATCAGGTGGCCCAGCCAAGGCGCGAGCCGGCTACCGGCATAGTTCTTCATCGCCTTCATCTCGGTCGCGGTGCCGAGAGCGTCGCTCACCCTCTTCGCGGTCCGCTCGTCGTTGGTCGCGAAGCTGACCCGGACATGGCAGTTGTCGAGAATCGAGTTGTTAGGCCCATAGGCTTTCTCGATTTGGTTTAGCGACTGGGCGATCAGAAAGCTCTTGATGCCGTACCCCGCCATGAAGGCCAGCGCGGACTCGAAGAAGTCGAGCCGGCCGAGTGCCGGGAATTCGTCGAGCATCAGGAGGAGCCGGCGCCGTCCGGCCTTGGCTTGTAGATCCTCGGTCAAGCGGCGGCCGATTTGGTTGAGGATCAGGCGGATCAGCGGCTTGGTGCGGTTGATGTCCGACGGCGGCACCACGAGGTACAGCGTAGTCGCTCGCTCTCCTCCGACGATGTCGGTGATCCGCCAGTCGCAGCGGCGCGTCACCTCCGCCACCACCGGGTCTCGGTACAGGCCCAGGAACGACATCGCGGTACTCAAGACACCGGAGCGTTCGTTGCCGGATTTGTTCAGCAGCTCTCGCGCGGCGGAGGCGACGACGGGATGGACGCCGTCCTCACCGAGATGCGGCGTCCGCATCATCGCGGCAAGCGTCGATTCGATCGGCCGCTTCGGATCGGACAGAAAGGCTGCAACGCCGGCGAGCGTCTTGTCTGCCTCTGCGTAGAGGACATGGAGGATGGCGCCGACCAGCAGTGCGTGGCTGGTCTTCTCCCAGTGGTTTCGCTTTTCCAGGCTGCCCTCCGGATCGACGAGGATGTCGGCGATGTTCTGGACGTCGCGCACCTCCCACTCGCCGCGGCGGACCTCCAGCAGCGGATTGTAGGCCGACGACTTCGCGTTCGTCGGATCGAACAGAAGAACGCGGCCGTGACGGGCGCGGAAGCCGCCGGTGAGCTGCCAGTTCTCTCCCTTGATGTCGTGGACGATCGCCGAGCCCGGCCAAGTGAGGAGCGAAGGGATGACGAGGCCGACGCCCTTGCCACTCCGGGTTGGTGCGAAGCACAGAACGTGCTCCGGTCCGTCATGACGAAGATAGGTGCGCTCGAACCGGCCGAGCACGACGCCGTCCGACCCCAGCAATCCGGCCTGCTCGATCTCCTTTGCCTCCGCCCAGCGCGCGGAGCCATAGGTCTCGGCATTCTCTGCCTCGCGGGCGCGCCAGACCGACATACCAATCGCAACGGCTGCCGCGATGATGCCGCCGGATGCTGCGATGAAGGCGCCCTCGGTGAAGATCGAGGGCGCGTAAGCATCGTAGGCGTACCACCACCAGAAGAAGGCCGGCGGGAGATAGACGGGAAAATGGAGCAGCTCGAACCAGGGCTGCCCGAGCTGCGGCTGAAAGCCGAGGCGCCAAGCCGTCCATTCCGTCGCGGCCCAGATCGTGAGCAGGACGATGCCGAAGACCATGATGACCTGCCCCCAAAGAATCTTGGTCGCCGACATGGCGGCCGCCCTCTCCTGACGTCGGTGATTGGAAGGATCACTCACAAGCCGAGCCCCCGGTTGCGCCCAAAACCCCAATCGATGCCGCCATCCGCGCGCGCGACGCCAGAGACATGCCGGCCGAGCTGTTTATCGAGTGAGGGCGTCCAAGGCACGAGCTGGAAGCCGAGACCGTCGTCGATCATGGCGAAGCGGCCGGAGGCGAGCGCGAAGCGCTGCCGATAGGTGCCTGCCACATACTCGCCGCTAGCCGACGGGTTGAACGGCTGACCGGTCTCGGCGGCGAGCTGCTTGCCGAGATCCTCTAACTCCCGACGGCGCAGCGTGCCGATAAGGTTTTTCGCGAACACCAGTCCACGCGCCTGGCGTTCGGCGAGCCCCTGCCCGATGAGCTGCTCGGCCCGCCGTTCCATAGCGTCGCGGACCTCGGCGCCGAAGCCGCCCTGGCCAAGCGCCACAGGGTCGCGCGCGACGGCCTGCCGATCGAGCCATGTCGCGCCGCTCGCGGTCACCTGCGCTTCGATCGAGAGATCGGAGCGGACGGCAAGCGCCACGCGACGCTGCCCTCTTGCGTCATCGAATTTGCGAAGCTCGACGATTGAGCCTGGCGCGCTGTCGCCGGCAGCGTCGAGGTCGGGCAGCCGGATGTGGTGGGTGCGGCCGTCGACCCCGTCGACCACGGCATAGGCGGTCGCCTTGAGCTCGTCGTCGAGACCGCGATCAACGAGACGCCCGATGACGGGGACGTCAAGATTTTCGCCTGATAACACGTAACTCGCGCTCCCGCGCTCGATGCCGCGTTCGGTCAAGCTGCGGTGGATACGCTTGATGATGTCGCCGCGTTCGCCGAGCTCGCGCAAGGTCGTTTCGGCGGCCTCGTCCATGGACCATTGGCCGGGCCCGAGTTGATGAGCGAGGCCAAGACTTTCCAAGTGTCGCAGCCGGCCAACCTTCAACGCATGGAATTGATCGGGCTGCTGCTCGGGACGCGGCGCAAGGTCGATAACACCGTGCTGGTTTGCATCGCGAACAAGCTGGCGATCGAGCTGCGTCCAGCGCTCGGCTCCGATCTGGCTCTCGAGCGAGCGACGAATGTCGAGATCGGAGCGCAGTCCAAGTTCCTGGGTGACCAGGTCCTGGGCGCGGGCGCGCATCCCTTCCTTGATGTAGTCGCGGGAGATGACGAGGTCTTGGCCGTCCTCTGCGACGCCGCGCACGATGATGTGGACGTGGGGGTGCTGGGTGTTCCAGTGATCGACCCCCACCCAGTCGAGCTTGGTACCCAGATCCACTTCCATCTGGCCGACCAATTCGCGGGCGAAACCCTTGAGGTCGGCCATGTCAGGCGCGTCCTCGGGCGAGACGATGAAGCGGAAATAGTGGCGGTCATTCTGACAGCGCTCGGCGAAGGCCTTGGGATCGGCATCCTCGGTGCCCGGGCCGAACAGGTGGGCCTTCTCCCCGTCCCGGGTCACGCCTTCGCGCCGGAGATAGCCGAGATGCGTCGCGAGCGGCGCCGACCTCGCCCTGTGCCGGACGACCCGGGTCTTGATGGTCACCAGACGCGAGCGGCCGGTGAGCAGACGGCGTGCCCGCACGCTGGCGGCTCGGCCGCGGCCGAAGCGCGAATGACGGTGGCTGACGAGCTGGCCGGCTCGCGAAATGCCGCCGCCAGCGCGTTGAGCGGCGGCAAGCGCCTGGGCGATGAAGGGCTTGGCCCGCTGGCTCCTCGAGGAGCGGATGCGGCCGGGCCGTGGTTGAAAATCGCTGTCTTCAGCCATGGCCAGCCTCGACAATGTGCGGAATGCAGAATCCGTGCAACGGGTTGATAGTCGAGCGCACATTGCGTGCCGAAGCCGCACATTGCGGACCCGAGGAAAAATAGCAGCACAAACAACCAACCGACCGAGCCGCACATTGCGGCCTTTTATCTCGCCATCGTCCGGTCGGTACTTGCGGCGATTTGCGACAAGTTCGGATCATTGTGCTGGATCCTTCAATAGTGCCTGCCCGAACACGTTGGCTGGTGGCCGATTCATTGCAAATGAGCCGCCGCGACTTGGCCGTTGACTTGCGAAGCCCCCACTGTTTGCGAGCGTTTGCGATAGCGATCGTTACCCGAAGGGCCGAGACACCCCTAGGGTGGCTCGGTGAGGAGCGAAGCGACGAGTAGAGCGCGGGCCGAAGGCATCGCCCGTATGATTGTGTTGCAGCGTTTCGAATGCCAACCGAATGTCCGTCACGGGACGCCAGCGAACCTGGAAACTGACGGCTGATATCACGAGCTGCCCGATGTGCAGCCGCCGCAACAAGGGTGCGTGCAGACGTACCGCGATCCGCGCATTGACGTTGAAGATGCCGTGCAGTCATTGCGATCGCCCCGTGGCCGAGAGCGCGACGAACAGGCCCTCCGAGTGCGGCGCAATCGCCGAAACATCGTGCACCGGAGTGGCAGCTGAGCCACCATGCGCGGGTTGATCGAGCGCCGCTCGCGCGCCAGGGGACGGCCCGTCAGCGTGGTCGAAGAACAGCGGCGCCCGCGTCCAGGATGAACGAGAAGAAGCCGCGAGGAGAAGAGGTCCTGGTGCTCCCTCCGCGCCGACAAAAGGGACGATGGCTGCGACATAGGCGACGGTCTCGGCGGGCAGTGGACGATGTCTATCGCGAAACTCCTCGTAGCGGCCAGGACCTGCATTATAGGCCGCGAGAAAGCCCGGCGAGCCGTAGCGATCGTGCAGTTCGCGAAGGAAGGCGGCGCCGGCGAGGATGTTGTCACGGGGATTGAAAGGATCGCGTCCGAGACCGTAGCGAACTCGCATGTCGGCCCAGGTCTTGGGCATAAGTTGCATCAGGCCGAGTGCACCTTTGGGTGAGACGGCACGCCGATCGCCATTGCTCTCGACCCGCATCACGGCGCGTATCCATGCAGCCGGAATGCCGAAGCGCTGCGCGGCCTCTGCCACATGAGCTGCGTAGTGATCGTTCGCCGGTTGACTTCGTGCCGGCGTGCTCTGCCCGGACACTGCTGCCGTTGGCCCGCCAATCACCAGCAGGCCGGTAAGGAGGAGAACGGCAAGGCTCACCCTGTCTCCGCCATCATGGCGAGGCGTCTTGCTGCCTACCGGCGGTGCGCACGGACCGCCGGCTTGACCGCCGCTGTGCGCGGCAGCCGCCCGACCGTTGCGCGGACCCGAGGGATGAGACGGCTTTCCCCCGAGCAAGGAGGTGGACCGTTGACGCGCCTGGTTGCCGGCATGCACGACAGGATACAGCATGCAATCAGTCCCGCTCCGCGCGTTGGGGCAGACGATTCCAGTTGAGCGTCCAGGCCGATTTGTCGTCGCCCGACTGGAAGAGATTGGCGCGGATCGGCCGCGGCAGCGCCGGGTCGTCGATGACGAGCGAAACGTAATCGCCGGCCTTCTCGCCGGTACGCTTCCAGCCTGCGCCGATCTCCGGGCCGTCGGCATCGCCGAGGCGGATACGGTAGTCCGGCGCGTTCTCGGCATCGGAGGATTCGGCCGGGACGAGGGTGAGAATCCGCTCGAAGAACAGCGTTTCAACGCGTCCGGTGAAGCCGGACTTATCGCGGGTGAACTGGCCGATTTGCGCCATGGGAGACCTCCTGGGGTGCTGGGTTGGGAAGCGGGTCAATGGGTGGCGGCGCGCCAGACGAAGTGGCCGTCGCCGGCCTCATTGGTCCAAAGCGGGGCTGCGCGCGCGACGATCGAAGTGACGGGAAGCGAGCCGAAATAGCGGCCGTCCAGGCTGTCCGGGACGTTCGGGTTCATGAGAAAGACCTCGCCCGGCTCGAGGGTATGGCAACCGCTCCAACGCGGCAGCGGACGGCCGCGATGATCGTGGTCGTGTGCGGCGCCGACATCGACATGGTCGACGGAAACGGTGTCGCCTGACCGGCAAACAGTCTGCCCGGGCAGCGCCATCACACGCTTCAGCAGCGGCACCCCTTGGGGAAGGAAGCCGCCATCGGCAAGGAAGCTCGCGATCGGCTCCGGCAGCCGTACCGCGACCAGTTCGAGGGCGTGCAGTTCTCCAACCGGATGCAGCACGTAGAGTCCTATCGGCGTGCTCGCGGTAGCGTTCCAGATCAGCCGCGGCGCAGGATGAACGAGCGCCAGGGCGCCAGCGACCAGCGCCGCAAGGTAGGTCAACATGAGATAGCCGAAGGGGGTCATGGCGTGACGCTCCGGCGCTTGAGCCAGGCGATATGTTGCTCGCGCGTGTAGGCGCGCGGTACATGGTCGGCAGCGAGACGGTTGTGGAGATGCCGCCAGTATTCCGGCGCGGCGTCAGCCGGATCGATGGAGAGCGCCTCAATGGCGTCCACGGCCTGCAGCACGCGCTCAACCTTTGGCCAGCTATCGACGCTCAGCAGGATTTCGCCGCCGGGGCGGACGAACGGCAGCGTCTGATAGCGCTGCCCGGACTCCACGGCGCGCACGATGTCCATGCGCGACACCACGGTGCCGTAGTCGTTCGACGCCCAGCGGACGAAGCCGAAGATGCTGCCCGGCGTAAAGCTCGAGATGCTGCGGCGGCGGTCAAGGATCCTCTCTTCAGTGCGACGGCCGAAGCGCAGCCAGTGCTCGATGCGCCTCTCGATCCAGGTCAGCTCGACATGGGTGAGCGCGACACCGCGTCGGTGCGAGGTCGGCACGGCACGCGGCGGCAAGGCCTCGTTGTCATTCATGACGGCTCTCCGGCGTCAGTGGGGAACTCTCGCGCCAGCAACTCGCGCAGCATGTCGGCAACGGTCACGCCGCGCTGGAACGCGGCGACCTTGATACGGCCGCGCAGCGCCGGCGTGACGTCGATGGTCAGGCGCGCGGTGAATGCGGCTACGTTATTCACGCTGCGTGGCGGTACATCGCTGGCCTTGATCCAGCTTTCGGCATCGCCGGGACGCGAGGCGAAGCCGCGCTTGGTGGAGCGCTCGCTCATGGCGCGAACCTCGCAACTTCAGCGGCGAGAGCCGTGATCTCCCGGGCGGCGGCGCTCTGCTCGACGGACTCGAAGACGAGCCGACCGGACTGCGCGGCATCAGCGAAGACGACACGTTGGCCGATGGTGCTGGCGAGCACCGGCGGATCGTGATCGGCGAGCGTTTCGGCGGTCTCGCGGGCGATGATCGTGCGCGCGCCGCAGCGGTTGAGCACAAAGCGAGCGGCGAGCTGTGGCCGGTAGATGCGGGCCTCTCGCAGCAGAGCGAGCATCTCGGCCGAGGCCCAGCCGTCGAATGGCGACGGCTGCACGGGGATCAGTACCAGATCCGCCGCCAGCAGCGCCGAACGCATCAATCCAGCGACGCGCGGTGGCCCGTCAATGACGACATGATCGGCGGTGCGTGCGATCTCCGGCGCCTCGCGGTGGAGCGTATCGCGTGCGAGGCCAACGACGCCGAACAACCGTGCGACGTTCTCCCTCGCGCGCTGCTGCGACCAGTCCAATGCCGAGCCCTGGGGATCAGCGTCGATCAGCGTCACACGCTTTCCGCGCAGCGCCCACTCACCGGCCAGATGCAGGGCGAGCGTGGTCTTGCCGACACCGCCCTTCTGGTTGAGTACGGCGACGATCATCGCTTGCCTCCCGTCTTGCGACCTGGAAGCGGCAGAGATGGTTGGGCTGGGTCCTTGGTTGGTGGCTCAGCGCGAGCGTCGTCGTTATCCGCAGGACGTACGGGCCCACTACAACAGTTAGATTCTAAGTTAGACTCTAAGTTAAGGCCGGGAATCGCGGTTTCCGGCCAGAGCGTTAGTTGCGGTTCACGCGTGCGAAGTCCCGATAGGGCTGCGTGCGGAATCCCGATATGGCTTGCGTGCGAAGTCCCGAGCGCTTCCACAGCTCCGTCCACAGGGGCAGTGGATAATTTGGCCGGAACAATGCGCAGCAATTCGCGGCGCGCTTCACGCTCGATGCGCAAGCGGTAGCCGGGAAGCGGCTGACGCGCGGCGATGCGCCGGATCTGCAGCGCAAAATCAGAGACACGCACCAGACTGCCCGACTTCGCATGGAGGTGTGCGACCTCGAACCGCCATCCTCTTGGCTGGCGACCGGCGTGCTTGCGCGCGACGCGGTAGAGCCAGCGCTCTATCCCGCCGGTCAGGCTGAAATAGGCCGGATCGATCGTGAGAACGAGTGAGCGATCGATGACGCCGCGATAGAACCAGTCGGGGAGGACAAATTCCATGCCTTCGACGCGGCCGTCGCGCCGGGCGCATTCCTCCCATTCGTTAATCCAGGAGAACTGGTGGCGCCGCCAATGTTCGCCCTGCCGGATGCTGGTGCGGATCACGGTCGCCTGCAGGCGTGTCAGTGCTCCCTTCAAGAGCTTGTAGTCGCGGGCTCCGGTCTGCCGGCCGACGGCGGTCAGAAGCTGGTAAGGTGTGAAGCGCAGGAAACGCGAGGTCTTCAGTCCAAGGTTCTCCGCCTCGACAATCTGGCTGGCCGCCCAAATCAGCACGTCGGCATCCCAAATGGTCGCCATCCCGTGCTCGGGAACCGCATAAACCTCGACGCAGATGTCGCCGGCCTCATAAAGGATCGGTGTCGTCCGCTTGGCCTTGGCCAGCGAAAAGAACGGGCGCTCCATCAGGTCGCGCTGATCGCGCGGGCTGGCATCGCCAGTGGCGACAACGAACGGGTCGAGCTTGCTTCGCTCGCTGGGTGTGATGAGGCGACGCGACGACATAACGACCGTTGCCTAGCGATGCGCGTTGCCGGCAGCGCGGGCCTCGAGATAGCGCGGATCCGACGTTGAATTGCAGGCGGCCTGATCGGCCCAGGCTTCGAGATCGCCGATGGCGTAGACGACGCGGCCGCCGAGCTTGCGAAAGGTCGGGCCATTGCCATGGCAGCGGTACTTCTCCAGCGTGCGCGGCGAGATGCCGAGGAGGCGCGCGGCCTCGGGGGTGCGCACGTAGCGGGTGGCGAGTTGCGCGGGCCTGTCGAGCATGGGAGTTCTCCGTCTTGCCTCGAAGCGCCGCGGCCAAATCGCGGCATGTCCGGGCCACAGTGGCGGAGAGTTCAGGCGTTGGGGGTGGACGAAAATTTGACGTACGTTTGTGTCCCCCCATCGTCGCAACCAGGCGAAGCCAGGCGCTACCAGCGGACGCGGGTTAACTCATCGGGACGATGGCTTTGAGGGATTGGGGCCGATCACAGGCCGCGTAGAAGTTTCAGATAACCGCGCTCGACCAGAACGATCGAGTCATGAATGAGGCGGTTCGCCTTACGGCGGGCATGCGAATCCTTCCACTCGACCGAACGACGGTGCGCGTGGTCGGAGGCCAGCACCTTCGCCGCCACGTCTCGCGGGCCGCCGCCCAGGTCGTAGACGTCGAAGGCGTGAAGGAGCTGTATCAGTCGACGTTTCTGAAACGACGTCAGCCGCAGCGCCGCCGGCAGAAGACCAGTGCGCTGACCAGCAAGGCGGCGGGCCAAGTGCAGCGCCACGTCGGCGCGCAGTTCGCCCATGCTGTCGAGCGGCACAAGCACGGCGGGGTGGCGCATGGCCTGCTCGTCGCGCAACCGGACATGGAGCTCGCCCGAGCCGTCGGAGACAACCATCTCGCGACCGTCAGCATCCATCTGCTCAACGGTCGCCAGTCCGAAAGACTTGCGATCAATCGGATGAACGGTCTCAAACTCCGGCGGCGCGGACTGGAGGATCAGTGTTCCCGGTGAAGCCTCGGGCAGCCAAATGGCTGGTTCGGGCCCAACCGGAGAGGCGGGGTCATGGGCGACACCGCAACCTCCATCGACGTGCGAAACTCGTTCGGATGGTTTCGGGATCAGCGCCCTCGCGCGCGATCTGGCGTTCAGCACGGACGAAATCGCGGCGATAGTCGGCATTGCGCCGCAGAAACTCAAGGGCAAAACCCGGACGCTCAAGGCGATTCAGGCGTTCCATGGTCTCGGGCGCCCGCCAATACTGGGTCGGCATGGTCTTCTCGTCTTTCGTTCTGTGCCCCCCACCACGAATCGAGAAAGACGCTACAAGAAACTAGACCCTTAGGTTGCATCACGCGAGGCCGCAATTTGTGTGATCGGACGCAAATTCACTGCATCCGCGGCAGCAAAAGGTCCCGATATCCGGCTTCCGACATCCATCGCGCACGGGCGAGATGGCTGTCGTGGACGATTTTGGCACGATCCGGTTCGCGTGCGGGGTCGAGGCCGAAGATCACGCTGACCACCTCACGCCAGTCGGCGCCCTCCTCCTCGGCCATTAACAACCTAACGTAGATCGCAAGATGTTTCTCGTCGTAGGCGTTGACGCGATCAGTTATTGGCGGGCTGTCCTGGAATGGCGCCTCGTTCATTGCAATTGCCCCTCAGCATGGATGCAGCGACTAGAACTCATCTAAGCCCCGGAACTTTGCAAGCCGGGGAACCGTCGTACGCGATTTGTGCCGTGATGCGCAAATCGCATCGCGGTGCTCCCCGGAAGTGGCAAACTCTACCCAAGCCAGCGAACTCGAATGAAACAAGTGTGGCCCCAAGTTTGTGAACTGACGGGAAAACGTGCGAGGATTGCGTACTGAGTCGTTTTCCGAATGGAGGACGAACCGCGCCGCATTCCACTTAGTCGACGGTCGCATGTGACCGGGTTCCAAGCTCTCGACCGGGATGGCCGAGCATGAGAGCGCTCTTGAACGGGACTTCGTGACGCTCGCAAGCTGCATGGACGCGAGCGCTGACGGCACAGCCGGTAACAATCCACTTCCAGCATGAGGGACGCCGGCGGCGATACACACCGGACTTTCGCGTCGACTCGGGCGACGACCATTGCGAGATCGTCGAGATCAAATGCCGGCCTGACCTCCGAGCTGGCTGGCTTCGCTTTCGGCCGGCCTTTTGCGGCTGCGCGAAACTGGGCACATTGCACGGCATTCGATATCGGCAGCTCGATGATGTAACGCGGTTGCTGCCGCTCAGGAGCGCGCCTGTCGATACGGTGTTCGCCGAAAGGGCGGTCGCACATGCCTGCGCACATGCGGTCAGCTTTGGCGATTTGATCGATGCGCCGATCTCGCGTGAGGCAAGCCTTGCGGTGGTCTGGCGGCTCATCGCACGTGGCGCGCTCATTATCGATTTGACGATGCCGATTACCTCCAAGTCACGAGTGACGGCCGGAGCGTTCCCCCGCGTAGATTGTCGAGAATACTCCGTGGAGAAATACTCTTCAATAGACCTCTCTCGTATCCATGGCGATACGGGAGATACTGGCGCTCAATTTGATAAAGTACCGGCAGGCTGCAGGCCTGTCTCAGGAGGAACTCGCCCACCGTGCCGATATAGACCGCACGTACATCAGTTCGATTGAACGCTGCAAATATGCAGCCAGCATCGATGTTCTCGATCGACTTGCCCGTGAACTGGGGGTTGAAGCAGCGGATCTCCTGCAAAAGAGAACCCGCGCGCCGCGTGCGAAGCGGGGCACCTAACCAATAGAGAAGTGTGTACCCGAGCGGGGTCTTCTCTCGCTGCCGCGGCTCAAAGCCTGCTGCTCCCCAAAACCACAAATGGACTACCCACCACCAGATTCCTGACTTCTGCCAACTGAGCCAGTTCGCAAAACCTGGGACGAATTCACGAAACCTCGGACCAGTTCGCGAAGCCACGGCATCGACACTAGACGATATCCGGCGGATCCGGTGAAGCCGTTACACGACCAGCGGTCGTCATCCGACGAACCACGCGTTATCTATATAGGCTCACCGCGCCCTCTGACAGCATGATGTGGCGGCCAGGCGCTGACCACGGACAGAAGCATGAGCTCGGCGGCGTGACGTTCACTCGGGAGGCTGACATCATCGGGCCCATTACAGAAGGCGGCGTACTCATTTAGCGGCTGGCCGCCTGACGTCCGCTTACGCCCCAACAGCGGCGGCGGAGCAGCAATGTCTTAATGTCCTCAAAACCAGCCGTACCCGCCGGGGCGGCGTCCGCTTGAAGCAGAACGCAGCTGGGTATCTGGGGCCCGCATCAATTCGCTATAGTCGCGCGCAGATGGCTAAATTGACCTTTGCCCGCATCGGCTGCGGTACCCCATACATGCACGAGCGCCAGAGCCACTCGACAGGACCGAACCGATAGCGGCGCAGCCACCACGCGCTGAACACCATCTGCGCGAGATACACGAAAATGCCGATCGCCAGTGTCGCGGCCACGCCGAGGCGGCCAAATTGGCCTAGACCATAGCCGTAGAAGATCCAGCCGCAGATCACAGATTGCGCCAGATAGTTGGTGAACGCCATGCGGCCAAGCGGCGCCGCCCAGCCCAGCATCCTCTGCCCGCCCGAGAGGTTCACAGCGGCGATGACTGCGGCCGCATAACCCAGGGCCAACACGACCGCCCCCAGCTCTTCCACCGAAAAACGCGCGCGCCCGAGCGACGGCCAATCGAAGAGCTCTTGTCCTGCTGTCGCGAGACTCAATCCGCCGCCGAGAAGAATGCCAAAGGTTGCGACGACGAACAGCAGGCGCCGGTTCGCCGAAGGACGACGCAAAACCCCGCTGCGCCACGCGAAGGCGCCGACCAGGAACAGCGCGACAGTGCGCGGAAAGCCTATGACGTGCGACGGAAAAATCGCCGGCACCTCGCGGATCCGGAATTCGAGCACATCGAAAAATCCGCCCGTGCCGTACGCACGCGTCGCGTCCGCGGCAAGAGCGGCCATCTCGGCTGCACCCGGCAGCGGCACGATCGGCGGTAGCACCGGAATCGTCAAGTAGAGCCCCAGAAGCAGCAGGGCTGCACCCGCCATAAGCCACCGCGCGCCGCCAAGGAAGGGCAGCACCACGAGGCCGGCCAGCGCATATTGGACCAGAATGTCGCCGTCCCAGATCAAATAGAGATGCACCAGGCCAATCGCCAGCAACACCACCAGCCTGCGCACGAGCAAGATCATGCGCTGTGGATTGCCGCCAAGCCGCTCGAATTGGATGGCGAGGCCGACGCCGAACAGCAGCGAGAACAGCGCAACCGCCTTGAAGCCGACGGCGACCGTCAGCACAGCCTGGACGGCCCAGTCGAGCGACCCCGCATTCGGCAAGAACGGCGCGAAGATGGAGACCCGGAAATGCGGTCACGATGTTCATGGCGAGCACGCCGAACAGGGCCAAGCCCCGCAGCACGTCAATCGCGTCAAGCCGTTCCGACGGGGTCATAGGCTTTGGAGGCGCGTCACTCGCCGTTGGCGCGGGGCGCGAGCCGATGCTTCCGCCGGTCATTGCAGGACTCCCCGATTTCCGATGGAGAGATTTAGAATGCCGCCTCGTGCCGCATCAAACTACCTGAATTGGGTGGCTGACTCGAACCATGACAAATTGATTCACTGCCAGCGCGCGAGGAAATAAACATGAACTTGGATTAGCCGAAATTTCTCCAATGGCTCAACTTGATCTCATCGAACGCGAAATCTCTGCGAATACGGAGCAGTATCTATGGTTGTCCGAATTTCGGCGTTTGAAACGATCCGATGGAAGGATTCTTCCAACCAGACGTTCCGAAGTTTATCGACACCGCGGGGTGGACTAAGGGTGTTCTCCGCAGCAAGCCCAAAATTGGAATCTGTTGCTTTAGCGACACAAACGACAACGAACTAATGTGGGAGCATCACACTGCCAACTAACTCTTGACGACGTTCATCTTGTGCGACTTGCATAGTCACAACCGCAGCGGCGTGGCGAGGTGTTATGTCTGAACTAGCTGCCTCGTTACCCGCCTGAACCTAGTTTCGCTTGTCACTCGACAGCGGACATTACCGCCCCCTATGCGAAAGTCTGCCACGGGCCAAAAAAGCGGTAACGCCCCTGCCCAGCAGAAGGAGCCGACATTGCTATCATGAAAACACGCCCTAGTTGATAGGCGACCTTACGTAAATCTGGTCTGTCTCCAGAGACCCATACCTGTCCAGGGACGGAAGGGCGTGCTGAGTGAGATGGAGTGAGCTTTATGACCCTGTACGAGCACTTGCCAGCCGACATCCGCGAAGTCGTGGACGCTTACGTCGGGGACCTCAGGCCCCAACCTTGGCGGATTCGCTTCCTCTTGCTGATTGATCTCCTTCAAGAGAAGTTGGAGAGCGGACCCGCCGCTGAGCATTGGCGTCTACTTCAACAATGGACCGGCATAGTGACGGCAATCTTGGAACACTTGCCGCCTGACAGTTCGGTCGTCGAATGTTTGGGGTTGATGAGCATCAGCTTCAACGACCAATGGCGCGCTCAGGCGCTCGGCCAGATCGAGCGCGATCCCACTGTGCTGGATCAGTTGGTCGCAATTTGCCCCGACTGGGAGGACATCGTCGAAACCGTATTGGAGGCGAATCAAAGTCGGCCGATCAAGGCGCGCAAGGCTCGCGCTCGCTGATCGGGATCGATCCTGCATGTGCACCGGCTCGCCGAGCTTTAGACGGCCAGCTCTTGAGCTTAGCGATGCCCCGCCCGGGCCACCGGGCGAGGCATTGCGGATCGGATTAGTCGCCCTTCCGACGGTTAGGACGAGACCAAATCAAGCTGAAGCCCTCGCCTTCTTCATCGGCGAACAGGTTGGCGAAGATCGGAGCAGTGAAGCTCGGGTCGTCAAGCTTGAGGCCGAGATAGTCGCGGCCCTCGTTGGTGCGCTTGGACCAAGCGGCCCCGATCTCGACCTTATGTCGTGCACCACATAATGTGGATTATGCGTAGAGCGGCATTATGCGGAGTGTTGGCCTGTGAGGCTGGATTTCCGCCGGTTTTGGCGGATTTTGCTTCGCATAATGTCGAACACCTTGGGCCGTCGTGACGCATAGTCCGCCT
>Ga0214544_1007113_pt1 | contig 19993 bp, 16 predicted proteins | sample CNSS3metaG_FD_160074 | JGI IMG/M metagenome (GOLD analysis project Ga0214544, IMG submission 160074) | Root nodule microbial communities from cowpea collected in UCLA plant growth center, Los Angeles, California, USA - CNSS3 | ecosystem: Host-associated > Plants > Roots > Nodule | place: USA... | reverse complement strand
ATTTGGCTTTTTGGAAAAAAAAAAAAAAGTAACCGGCACGGTGGAGGACGACTTCACCTTTAATGTCGTCCTCTGCCACGACGACTTGACCCTATTTTACAAAAAAAAAAATCAAACGACCCTTTTTTACAAATTCTTGGTCAAAGTGACCCCTTTTTACAAAAAAACCATTACCATTGCGTAGACGAAAGAATAAGGTTCAGTTAAATATCAATTTTCAATTCTTCATTATGTCATTCATATAAAGAAAGAAAATGGCAAACTTAAGGTGGAATTATCAAAGGAAAAATAAAAATCTATTTGACATTTGTTTTCAAAAACAGATATTTTTTTTTAGAATTAAAAAATTGATCGATGAAGTAGTGCTTTGCCGCCTTTGCTTCCTTCATCCAAGCTTCTCTATCAATCACCAAACCTTCCCTCTGCAAAGCCCTTCCTTCATGCAAGGCAACTAGCAACGTACCGGAAGACGACCATCGTTTGTAGAAGGGAGCCACCATCGCAACGCATTCATGAGCAGCACCTTCGAACCACCACGGAGCTGTAGCAGCGAAACCTGCACCTGCGACGCGACGTTCAACGTTCGATCAGCGCCAGAACCTTCGTCAACAACGCACCTGCTCATCTGCACCGCAACCACGCCGTAAACAATACCACGCCACCACCGTCAGTTAGCACACATGCAACGAAACCTTCATTGCACCTCCATCAAGCCATCATGAAGGAACCACTGTTGAACCTGCAACAGCCATCGAAGAGCAACAGGAAAGCGCTAATCAAATTTTAAAAAAAATGAAACGGAGGTTGAAATTTGTTTTATTAACATTTTTTGTTTTTAATGAAACGGATGTGAAAATCCGTTTCACATTTTTCCAAAACGGATTTCAACATCCGTTTCGTAAAAAAAGGAAAAAAAAATAATGAAATGGATATTGAAATTCGTTTTAGAAAAATGTGAAACGGATATCAATATCTGTTTCATTAAAAAATAAAAAAATTAATGAAACGGATATTGAGATCCGTTTCATATTTTTCTAAAACGGATTTCGACATCCGTTTCACAGAAAAAAAATTACACGGATCTTAACAAAGAACATTCCAACATTCAAATCAAATTGTAAATATTCATTATGATTAAAATAGAAGCAGACTAACCTACCTAGAAGAGAAGATAAGAGCATAACTTTCAAAAATAAAAATAATGAAACAGCAGGTGTACAGAGATTGGACCAACTTCAAGGACAACTGGAAGCCAAGAGGACGAGCTTGAAGAAGCACAGACAGAGGCACATGGACCACTGCCACCTTGAAGCACAAGAAGCATTGGCACTGTGAAAGAAACTGTGGAGAAAACAGAGAGAAGAAACGAATGTCACAATATTTGGGAGTGCAAAGCTGTGTGCACAGATAAAAGCAAAGAAAAATGAAAAAATGGTTGTCCGCAATAAATATCATTTACTGCTTTCACCCGCCTACCAGATAAAAATCAATTAGAGATAAAATGGTAATTGTTGGGGGTACTGAAAAAGACTTGGGGGTACAGGAGAAAGCCCCATGAAATTTTGGAGGTGAGCTTCAAAGAAAAGCGGGTGCACGCTGCCCAAATCGGCCACGCAATTGGATCACTCAAAATGCACCGCAATAATCAATGAAAATTGCTTTCTGCACTACATCAAATTCCTACTTCTACCCTATTATAAAGTTTTCGGAAATTGTTTTCAATAAGAGGACGAGTGATTGATTTCTGAAAAAGAAAAAAAAATCCAAACTAATTTATTTTATTTTAGAAAATAAATTCCGAAACTGATAGAGTAAGAGAAGGAAACGATGAGGTGTAGAAAGTAATTACCTAATCACATATAAAACCGTGGACTCCCCACCTGGAAAGAGACAATGACAAGACGGATATTTTTTCTTACACTTTTAAGATTTCTTCTGCATCTCCAATAACTTTTTTAAAATTTAAAAATATTGTTTGATCATTTGAGAAAAATTACAAAAACCACACCCCTAAATTTATTTCTGGATGTTGACTTCCAATAGAAAAGCTTACATACATCCAATGAAAAATTTAGACATCCAGACTAAAAAAATTATATACCAAAAGTCGACTTATAAAAAAAAAAAAAAAATATATATATATATATATATTTGTTTTTACTTTTAAAATTTAAAGTTTGCTGTTTTTTTAATTATATTTAATATTTAATATTATTAATTTTTAACAAATTATATTAAATTAAATTTAAAATTAAAATTATAAAAAATATATAATAAAACAATAAAGAAAATATAATTAAAATCATATATTTAAATTTTAAATATAATTCAAATAAAATAAAAAATTATATATTAATTATATATATAACATAATTATAAAAATACTGAAAAATAAATAAAATTACAAAATAATATAAATTAAAATAATTAAAGTTTAAATTTAAAAATAAAATATATAAACACACACACACACACACACACACACACACATATATATATATATATATATATATATATATATATATATTCTATTTTTTGGTTTTTTTTTTAATTTAAAGTTTGTTTTGTTTAATTAAATTAAATTTTACTTTTATTACTTTACTAACAAATGATATTAAAGTAAATTTAAATTTTAAAATATAAAAAATATATAATAAAAAAAAAGAAAATATAATTAAAATTAAATCCTAAAATTTAAATAAAACTAAAATAAATTCAAATAAAATAGAAAATAATATATACATAAATTATGTAAATAAAATAATTATAACAATACTTATAAAATAAATAACATTAAAATATAACTTAAATTAAAATAATAAAATTTTATATTATATATATATATATATATATATAAATTTAAATTTAAAGTTTATTTTAATTATATTAAATTTTTTGTTTTTATTATTTTTAATAAATTATATTAAAGTGAATTTAAATTTAAAAATATAAAAAAATATATAATAGAAAAATAAAAATAATATAATTAAAATTAAATATTTAAATTTTAAACATAATTAAAAAGTTTCAATAGAACAGAAAATAATATATATATAAAAAAAAATATTTTATATTTAATATATATATATATATATATATATATATATATATATATATATTAAAGTTGACTTCTAATATATAACGTAAAATTTGTGTGATTTTTCTCAAATGGTAAGCATGTTTTAAGTTTTAAAAATATTTTGGAAGTACAGCAAGATTAATCCAAAAATATATTGTTCTAGACGTTACAAAAACAAGGCAATCTACTTAAAAACTAAGAAAACAAACTACTAGGGATATTACCCTAAAACCCCTATCTGATAAGCTGACACGTGTCCAATTAAATGGTTTTTTCGTTAATTTGGTGCCCTTTATGAATGGTTAGAGCAGCTGAAGACGGAATGACAATTTTGTCCCTATTTTCTGCTCCATAGTTTAATTGGGTTTGGTTATTTCGTAATTTTGCATAGTTTTAAATGCATCTGAGACCGATTTGACGAGCTTTCATTTCCACTGCAGGCCTTCTCCTTGGTTTGAATGCGGAAGCTTGCTGTGGAAGGAAGTTTCACAGATAAATGTGGAAGAAGTTGTGTATTTATATTTTGTTTGTTGTTTTCCATTTCTTTCTTCCTTTCCTGTTTTTCCCTTACTCCAGGTATTTCTGTATTTTTTCTATGTTGCAGTGTTTATGTTCATCATGGAATGGTACTTGGACAGAAGTTTACGTGATAAATATGAAGATGCTTTGTTGTTTCTCTATTTTTCTGTGTTTTTTGTTTGTTCAATATTTATGGGTAATGATAGAATGATATTTGTAAGCAACTTTACGTGATAAATATCGAAGAAGTTTTCTGTGTTCTGTGTTCAAATTGTGTTTTTTTGTTTAACTTTACTCCAGTTTATATTTTTGTGTTTAGATTGTGGTTTTTCTGTGTTTATGTTCATCATGGAATGATATTTGGAGATGATTCTACTCTTCAATTGGAGATGATTCTGATGGATGAAAATGTAAGTATTTCTTCATTAAACATTTGAGTTAGTTTTTGGATGTCTTATGTATTTTAATTTGTTCTGTTGATTATTTATTGTAGGCGGACAAAATACATTGCATTGTTCGCAGAGAAGAGTTTGATTTATGGGATAGCAAGTTGATTGAGGGAGAAACATATATCATGCACAATTTCAAGATACTGAAAAATGAAGGGCAGTATAGGGTATGTGAGCATCCTTACAAGTTACTGTTTATTGGTGCTACATCTGTGAAGTTGCAAGCTATTGCTAAACTTCCAATGAAAGCTTACAACTTTAAAAGTATAAAAGATATTGTTAGTAGCAATTTTATTCCTGACTTGCTTATAGGTATGAGAAATATAATAACTGTTTTATTTTTATTTAAAATTTTTTTGTATGATTGTCATACTAACCGTATTTTATACATTTTGTCATTGAGATTTGATTGGTGTCGTTGAGAATGTGAGAATTAAGCCTCAGTTTAAAAGTGTAAAGTCAAAAAACGTGGTGTTTACTTTGGTGGATCTCAGGTAAATTAATATAATTGTACTGTAATATTATGTTAATATTTTGATTTATTTGAACTGAAAAATTTGTATTTTTGCAGTGGTGCTGCTATTTGTTGTACATTGTGGGATGAATATTGCAAGAAGTTTATACAGAGGTACAATGACCTACCTAATTCGAAAAAGCTTGTGGTTGTCATTAATCAAGCTAAAATCAAACCAGCTGTAGGTATAAATCTTTATGAAACCTCTTCTTCGTTGAGTGTGATTTTTATTTTTTCTAACATTGGTTTTCATATGTAGGTGAATGGCCAGTTTCTGTTTCTAATATGTGGAATGGTACAAAGTTGATAATGGAAAGTGATTTTCCTCAAATAGTTGATTTTAAGAAACGAATGAAGGAGTAAGTTATCCGAATATTAAGCCATGTTAATTATTTGTCTTGTATTGGAGTTATTTTACATATAGTAAAAAAACTATAGTTGATTTTGTATGTTTTATTTGACTTGCAGAATTGATCCAGATGAAGTGATATTTAGTCAGTGTGCAAGTCAATTGACTCAGTCTTCCCAATATACTGATGCTGAACGTTTTGTATATAAATGTTTAGTAAAAAGTTTGTCTGAAATCCCATTAATGAAGAAGGTATGAAAGCAAGTGTTGAGGAATTATTTTATTTCATTTGTTCTTTTTATTGTATTTTAACTTATATTTCTTCTTTTGATATAGGAAGTTGTATGTGTGACTGTTGCAACGACTGTTAAATTTAACTTAGATAATGAGGGCTGGTATTATTTGGTTTGCAACAATTGCAACAAAAGGACTTATGAAGCAATTTCTTTCAAGTGCACTTATTGTGATAAAGATAATGCACTACCTATTTTCAAGTTGGTATATTGTTTTATTGTATTTTTCATTTTGTGATGTATGTTAGTTGTTAATTGTAATTTCTCTGTACTTTGCAGGTATAGGCTCCAGGTCCAGGTCTGTGATGATTCAAACAATTATGCTAACTTTGTTGTATGGGACCAAGAATGTAGCAACATTATTGGGTTGTCTGCTGCTGATTTGTAGAAACAAATGATTGAGGTCTACAATTTTATAGTTTCATCGTTTATATTTTCTGCTATCAGTGTTGTTTATATTTTGCATTGTTGTTAATTACAATAGGCTGGTGAAGATGATCCCCTTTGCTTTCCTGATGCATTGGATGTAATGCTAGGCTGTACCTTTGCTTTTAAAGTTCGAACCCAACCAAGAACTAAGTGTGCATCTATCATTAAAGTTTCAAATGTTTCAGAAATAGTGGCACATGTTAAAAGTCTTATTCCTCCACTTCAAGTAAATATTATTTTGAAATGATTTATGTATTTCTTTCCATATGAATTACATATAAATGTAAATTATTTTTATTTTATTTGTATATGTAGATTGGTGATGGTACTGATAAATGCAGTAAGGATTTGGTTTCTGAAAGTTCCAGTGTTATGGTAAGTATATTAAGATGCAGTTTTGATTTTTTGTTAATCCGAATCACAATTTTTAAGTATATATTACAGAAATTGATATGTGGTTTTGATATGTAGATTTCAGAATTACGTGGGAAAACTATTTGTAATTTGGCTGCAGACACTGATACTGATATAGTATATTCTTATTCAATTATCTTTATTTATAATTAAAACTATAGAGTATTTTGATATGATCAATTTTCTATTCTTAATTTTGTAGATGAGTTTGAGCGCAACTGGTGATAATGAGTCAGATTATGTTGTAATTGGAACTCCAGGAAAGAGGTTATTCCCATGTAGTGAAAATTGCAATGAATCTTCTCAGGACATCGATTCTGCTCAACTATCCAACACTAAGATGGAGAAGCTTATTAAGAAGAAGAAAACTTAAATTAAGTTGTTCTGATTTGTATATGTTTGATGTATATAATTTTGGGTGCTTTGGAACAGTTATGGTTAAGCACTTTTTTAGCCATATATATTCTGTAAGTTAGGTTCAAGTACATTGTCCTTCATTTTTTTTTGTGTTTTGTTTGATGTTGGACTCATTCCTGAATATATGAATGAACCATCTTTTATTATTATATAGTAAGCGATTGATAAAATTATAGCTACTAACATTCAAACAAAGGATATACATGATTGATAATAAAGGAAATTAGATTAAGTAGATCTGCATACATACAGAAACATATAGTCTTTCAGAAAGCAAATAAAAAAAAGCCCGTAAACTATTATCAAACTTAACTGATAAATATTCGTAGTTACATTAAGTGATTAAAACATGAATTGTGCTTGAACGGTTTTTGTCGACTCCAAACATCAGTTTGTTTCCAGCTTCAAGGATTTTCATTGTTGCTTTCCATTGTAGTACTGCAATTATCAGTTAATTTGGTGATGTAAGTGATTTCATCACCAGCCAAATCAAATATCCTTACTATGAATTTGTTATCTCCCATGTAAGTTAGCCTCAGTACATGATCATTTTTTATATCATAGTATTTAATAAACTGTGCAATTCCCTTTGTAATAAAACGCATATGCAAGAATCCTCTTTAAATGATAATTTCGTGGATGTTTCCTACTGGGTCAACCATCTCAAAGTTATCAGACGCAAATGTTGGACCCCAAAACTGTGAAAATGCATCAGCAAGTGTTATAGATTCCTGTACCATAAATAAATCCTCTTTATGTTTATACTGAAATAATTATAAACCAGTTACATATGAATTATATGTATGCGATAATGTTACCTGTTGTATGGATAATTTGACATTGAAACAGTTGAAGAATCTGGGCAATGGGTTTTCTGGGTGGACATCTCTCGGATTTTTTGGGGCAGGGTATTGGATTTCAGTCATGTCAATGTCAAAAATCCTTAAGTCAAATACTCTGTTTCCTAAGTATTTGACTGCAACAAAATAGTTTTCTTTGAACTTGTAAAAACTTGCTATTTCATAACCTCCACAAAAGAAGTTTTCAGGCACTGAAGTTTGACCTATGCGGATAACTATCTTATTTCCTCTTGGGTCCACTAAGTAGTTTAGATTGTGTCTAACTTCCTTTGACCAGTAAACAACGAAACCAGGGTCAAATTGAATGTATTCCTGCAATATGTATGAAGTAGAGGAATGAAAAATTATGGATGTACTACGCTCTGTGATTTTATTTGTGCAGATGATAAAATAGGAAAAAAACAGTCTAAAGAATGGGTTCCAGTTTGTAATATTATGTCCACAGAATGCATATTATAATTGCTCCTATGCATAAATCGAACATATACTGAAGTTTTGCATTTGCTTTCTCATATCAATGGTTGAAAACAGATGGTACTAACTTTAAACCAAAAAAATTAAAAAACTTACCTTAGTTGGATTAAAGATTGAAACCCAAAATGGATGGCAGTACATCATAGCATTCCGGGAAGATGAAGCCATTGGAATAGATTTGAGAAATGCAGTGCAGAATGATTGGACAATGGAAAGTGAAGAAGTCGAAGGACATGACATAAATATTAAACTTTAAAAAAAAATTACCGTTTCAAATGACGGTTGGTAATGAAATGTCAGTGTAATTAATACTCTGACCTTTTAATTATTTAGTTTAAGTTTTAAATACGAAAAAAATACGAAGCACTCATTGCATATACTAATTTCATTAAAGTGACACGACAATATATGAAATAGATTTATGTGCAAAAAAATCCTATCTTTTTTTTATTTGGCGCCATTTTAATTGACTAATTGCAATAACTACAGCATAAACATCTAAGTTATGTGGTCTGCAATGAAGGGATGATAATTTGCAGTAGCAACAAAAATAATGAAACTACTCCAATGCCTACAAAAATAAAAAAGTTAAACTACACTGCGTTGAGGTTTGTTTATTGTTGTTCAAAACTATAGTTATACATTGTAGAATATGTTTTTATTATTTATTTGATTTGAATCCAATGGTGTGAAATGAATTCTGAAGTGATTGTGCTGTATGTTAAAAACGCAGGAATGGAGGCTGATAAAAAAATATTGAAGATTGCTTGTGCCCAAGCAAGATTGAAGCGAAAAATGATTTTGAAAGAAAACAGGATGAATAAGAAATGTGTTAAAGAGTGTGGTATATTTTCTAAAAGCCAACATGGTAGAACATTGTGTACTCCACTGTCTGATGTTACAACTCAATTTTTATCTGGAGGAAGACTTAACACTTCTGGAAGAGTACAATGTCATAAAAATAGAGATGCAGTTCCAGATAGTAATGCTTCTCATCGACAAAATCTATTGCCTAGGTTTGAGATTGTTTTTTCAGAGCAGGAAAAAGATAATCAGTGCTCATTGAATAAGAGTAGTAGTCAACAGTCTTCCTTAACTGCATCTCATTTTCATATGGCTGAACAAATAAGTCAACTCAATACTAATGCAGACAATCCAGACAATGGCCAAGGTATTAATTAATTTATCTACTACCAAATGGATATATTGTTTAATTCTGACTGCTTTCAATTATCACAGTTGAACAGATGGTTAAAATGCGAAAAAATCAACATATAAAGCAAAAAACATATACAACTTCGGACTCTGACTATTCCATACAATTTGACGAAAGATAAGATACTATTAATTACATCTTGACTTTACTATATTTAGTTTTTTTATAAATGTTTACTAAAATCGAGATACACATTCAGTTGCTATGCAGATATAGGTGACCCAATTTATACGTGCCCCTATTGCAAAGCATGCATGTGGTATGAAGAAAGGATAGACAAGCATAAACATTCTGCAATTCCAAAGTTTAATTTGTGCTGTGGAAATGGAAAAGTGCAGTTACCTCTATTGAAGGATGCTCCTACTGTTTTGAAGCAATTATTGTTTGATTCCAACAGCAGAGAAGGAAAAAATTTCCAACAACATATTCGTACATATAATATGATGTTTGCTTTTACATCACCAGGTGCCAAAGTTGATAACAGCTATAACAATGGTCATGGTCCACCCAATCTGAGGATCCAAGGCCAAGCTTGCCATAGAATAGGTAGTTTGCTCCCGCCTGCAGGACAAATTCCTAAGTTTGCCCAACTATATATTTATGATACTGAAAATGAAACACACAACAGAATCCAATCCTTAAGGTACGTGAAGCTAAAGTTTGTTTAAAACAACAATTTGATATTTTGGATGCTGTATTAATTAAGATTCTATTAATTTTCAGCAATGACAACAAAATTGACGTGGATATTGTAGACAAATTAACAAAAATGTTAGATGAATTCAATGTTCATGCCAAATCATTCCGAGTTGCTAGAGACCGTTACAGAGAACAACCTTTCCATGATCTTAAATTAAGGCTAATTGCTGATAGGAATAAGGATGGAAGGTTATATAATATTCCTACCGTTTCAGAAGTAGCAGCACTAATTGTTGGTGACGTTGACAGTGCTTCCCCAAGAGATATCATAATGGAAAATAGAAGTGGAAAACTGCAGAGAATTAACGAACTTCACACGAGTTACCTAGGCTTCCAATATCCTTTACTATTTCCATATGGGGAAGATGGTTATAGGCATGATGTTAATCATCGAGTCACAAGTACTTCAAAAAACATGAAGAGAAATCGCTTGACAATAAGGGAATGGTTCTGCTTCCGAATTCAGAGTAGAGAATTAGAAGCACAAACACTACTAAGATCTAGGCGATTGTTCCAACAATTTGTTGTTGATGGATACACTATGCTAGAGTCTGAAAGGTTATCATTCATAAGAAACAACCAGTCCAAGCTTAGAGTGGACAAGTACGATAACCTCTTCCAATCAAAATCAAGTACCCAAGAAGAAGGATCTACAAAAGGCAAAAGAGTTGTACTACCTTCTACTTTTGTTGGTGGGACGCGATTTATGGAACAACTTTATTTTGATGGAATGGCCATTTGTAGTCATGTTGGTTTTCCAGATTTGTTTGTTACTTTTACATGCAATTCGAAGTGGCTTGAAATACACAGAATTTTATCACATAAAAATTTATCTGCATCTGATAGACCAGACTTGGTTGCAAGGGTTTTCCGAATCAAATTTGATCATCTTCTAGCAGATCTTACGAAGAACCATTTGTTGGGCAGGGTCATTGGATGTATATTCCTTTTTCCTATTATTTGATAACCTAAAATTTTTTTTGTTCGTTCATATACTAATGGAATGAATTTACAATGCAGACATGTATACTATTGAATTCCAAAAGCGTGGTCTACCTCATGCTCATTTGCTTATCTTTTTGCACCAAAATGACAAATATCCAAGTGCTGATGATATTGATAAAGTAATATCAACTGAAATTTCGTGCCCAATTGAAAATCCAAAACTATATGAATGTGTGAAGGATCATATGATTCATGATTCCTGTGGAGTAGTAAATAAATCCCTTCTTTGCATGAAGAATGGTAAATGCTCACGGTTTTATCCTAAAAAATTTCAGAGTAGTACAACTATTTCAGAAGATGGATTTCCATAATATCGAAGAAGAGACAATGGAGTCTGCGTGGTCAAGAATCATGTTTCTTTAGACAATCGATATGTGGTTCCATATAATCCTAAATTGTTACTTAAATATGAAGGTCATATCAATGTTGAATGGTGCAACAGAAGTACTTCAATTAAGTACTTATTCAAATACATCAACAAGGGTTATGACAGAATTACAGCGGCTATAGTTAATAATACCAATGGAACTTTTCTTCATGACCAGTCAGGAGATGAAATTAAACAATATCTTGATTGTAGATATATATCACCATCTGAGGCATGTTGGAGAATATTTTCATTTCCTATTCATGGCAGGAATCTAGTTGTTGAACGTTTATTTTTCCATCTTCCCGGAGAACAATCAGTGTACTTTAAAGACGACGAGTTTATTGATGAAGTCATAGGAAAAGCAACTGTAGCAGAATCAATGTTCACAAGTTGGATGGAATGTAATAAAAAGTATGAATTGGCAAGAACTTTGACATACCCAGAGATTGTGTCAAAATTTGTCTATGTCAAGAAAGACAAATGTTGGAAACCCAGGAAAATAGGAAACACAATTGGAAGACTTATTTGGGTTCCACCATCAACAGGTGAATTATACTACCTAAGGAGGATGCTCACTATTGTGAAAGGTCCTTTATGTTATGAAGATATCAGAATGGTGGATAATATATTGTATTCAACCTTTAGAGAAGCATGTGAAACTTCGGGATTTTTGGCAGATGATAAGGAATATGTAGAAGCAATCAAAGAAGCCAAAGATTAGGGCAGTGGAAATTATCTAAGGAAACTTTTCGTGACAATGCTATTGTCCAATAGTGTCAACAAACCACTAGATCTATGGGAAAAAACTTGGAAATGGCTATCTGATGACATATTATATAGGGAAAGAATAAAAGCTGGCAATCCAGGTATGTTTGACTTAAATTTATAAACTTATAAGAGAAATAAGTTACTGAATTAAACAAAAATGAATACTTAAGTCACTGAATGTAAATGCAGAACTGCAATTATCAGTTGATATATTGCGAAACTTGACGTTATTCCATATTGAAGAGATCCTACAAACTAATAGAAGAAGCCTAAAACAATTCCCAACAATGCCATATCCAGATGGTTTTATTATAGCTCAATGTGAGAACAAATTGGTGTACTCAGAACTTGACTACAATCCTGTCACTGAAGCAAATCTATTTCAGCACAATTATGATCGCATGACAGGTATAACCTAACTAAAAATTCATGAGTACATTTTTTGTTTTGAATAATTAATATCTGAATTACAATTGTAGGGGAACAAAAGGACATATTTCAAAAAGTTACTGAAGTTGTTATTAAAAATGTGGGAGGAATGTTCTTTCTTTATGGCTATGGGGGTACATGAAAGACTTTCATGTGGAGAACTCTTTCTTCAGCATTGAGATCTAAGAGAAAAATTGTATTAACTGTTGCATCAAGTGGTATAGCATCTTTATTGTTACCAGGAGGAAGGACAACACATTCAAAGTTCAGAATTCCAATTCCAACCATGGAAAACTCAATTTGTAACATAGAGTAGGGTTCTGAAGCTGCAGAGCTACTAAAATTAGTTGACCTTATTATTTGAGATGAAGCACCAATGACACACAAATTTTGTTTCGAAACTCTAGACATGACCTTAAATGACATAATGAAAGACAAAATGAAACCAAATTTAGTATTTGGAGGAAAGGTAGTAGTTTTTGGAGGTGATTTCAGACAGATATTACTTGTCATTCCTAGAGGTACTAGATCAGACATTGTACAGGCAACAATCAATGCTTCATACCTATGGCAGCATTGTCAAGTTTTGACATTGACAAAGAACATGAGACTTCTACAACCAGGTTTACAAAGCACTTCAACATGCGAAATTCAGCAATTCTCCGATTGGATTGTAAAACTAGGTGATGGTATGTTGTGTGAACCCAATGATGGTGTTGTGGATATCGAAATACCTCCAGAATTTTTGATCTCTGATTTTAACGATCCAATTGAAGCTATTGTGTTAAGCACATATCCTGATCTATTGGACAATTATAGAAATGATAATTTCCTGCAGAGCAGAGCTATACTGGCCAATAGAATAGAAACAGTAGAAGAAATCAACAAATACATATTATCTTTAATTCCAGGTAATTATTAGGATATTGTTAGTCACATATGTTACATATTGAATATGAATTATATATGTAGTAACTAATACAATGACTATTTTGCAGGACAAGAACAAGAATACCTAAGTGCAGATACAATTGATAAGACAGATAATCCAATAAACGATGAATATGATGTTCTTACTCCAGAATTCCTCAATTCATTAACTACATCAGGCTTACCAAGTCATCAAATAACCCTCAAAATCGGAGCTCCTATAATGTTGCTAAGAAACTTGGATCAATCAGAGGGGCTGTGCAACGGAAGCAGATTAATTATTACAAGGTTGCAAAAACATGTAATAGCAACAAGGATTCTAAGTGGAAACAGAAAGGGTAACGAAGTTTACATTCCACGTATATCTATGTCTCCATCTCAATCTCCTTGGCCATTTAAACTAATCAGAAGGAAATTTCCAATAATGTTATCTTATGCAATGACAATTAACAAATCACAGGGACAATCTTTGTGTTCGGTTGGATTATATTTGCCAAAACCAGTCTTTAGCCATGGTCAATTATATGTCGCAGTTTCTAGGGTTCAGAGCAAATCGGGATTAAAAATTTTAATCCATGATTCTGACAAAAAACCATTGTCTTCAACGACAAATGTTGTATTTAAGGAAGTCTTTCAAAATGTATAGACAATTCAGACCATATTAACTTCATTTTGATAACTGGGTGGGTTATGTATTTTGTATAGATAGAGCAGATATGAAAACTAATGTGAAATTCCATGTCCATTATCTAATGACTTTGAAGTTATACAGTTTCAGATACAAAAAAAAAGGATGATACCTGATAAAAGGAACAACTTCAGCATTGTATTAATTGTTGCATGAGCTAATTGCCTCAGAAATGGATGACATAGTAATTCCAACTAAAAACTGTGTCCTCATTTATTGCGAGACCAACCATCGTAGACACGTAGTCATATTCAATAAAGAATGCATTTATGTACCGAACTCTTTTTCTTTTTACACCACCGCCACCTCCATTTAATGTTTTCTTTCACCAACACAGTAATAAATTCAAATTAAACATAACCATATACACCAATTAATGAGCGTGAAACGTATTTACCTTGCAGAAACCCAGTATTTAATTTTTCACATTTTATCAACTATTAAAATATAGGTTATTAAGTATTGTTCCATTTTGTTTTCTAAATCCACTTAATCACTCCAATTCATCCTATTTATTGGAAACTAATTTACTTTTCAATATGGAACATTTATTGTTTCAACAAGACCTGATCGAAAATGAAGGTTTACCATTATGTAAACTGATTCCATTAGTCGTTAGCTGAATTACCAAAATTGTTTAATATAGAAACCCATACTTCATCCATTTAAATAAAACGTTGACATACATACCAAAATACAAGTGCCAACCAAAAAAATATGTCCTTGTGCGTAAAGAGCACCAAAATATTACCACAGCATACATAAATTAAACATTCCAGTTAAATATTCCAGCAACACACTAAATTTTCTGAACTACGATTAAATTGTCTTCGTTTTTCATAACTTCTAACTTTATCCTATCACCAGCGCATAACTTATTTTCCGTGACAAATCTCCTCCATCCACACCCCAGATAGCATTCAGTGCGCGCCCTCTGAGCCCATTTAATTGAACACTGCCAGTACATTCCATTACCATTTGATAATAGGCATTCCTTCTTAGATGTTGAAAATGCATTGGCAACGAATGAAGCATTCAGATACTGAAATAGGAATTCAAAAGATTATAAGTAACTACAAAGTTTTATAGAAGATGAAATAAGTTTACTGTAATAAATAAAACTAAGTCATACCAGCGACGATGCACCAACATCATAAGCAGTCAAACATTTTATTAAGCAATTGTCACTATCTTCTTCTGCAACATCTTCAAGATTTTTTGCAGTACCAGAACAAGATGCTGCATTTGTAGTATAGGCAATCTCGAATCCTTCCACTGAAAATAACTTAATCAAGAAAACATTGAGTGATACATAACTCATATGCAAGTAGACTTGATCCTTCAGATTATAGTATTTGAACATTTTCTGAATCGGACCACGAAAAATCGTTGTTGCATTTGGGGTCACATGAAACTTAAACTTGAAAGTTTTAGAATTCGGATCAACAAACTCCATCTCCTGGTCAAAAACTGTTTTCTTCTCCCAGAATAGGTGGAAATAAGGATTCAAGCTAATTGTAGACTGCATTCCGAAAATCATACAATATTGGACTAAAATATGAAATACTTATTTTTACACAAAACAAGAATGATAAATGCTACAGATTTACCTCTTTGGGAGTTAAGAGAATCCTGAAAGAAGACAAGAACCTAGACCATACCAAATCTTCTTCTGCAATGTAACTATCAGCTATACCTCAATATTCTATTTCAGTCCATTGTAGGTCGAAAATCCTCAGACGAAAATATCTATCACCACAAAATATAGTACAGACATAATGTAAGTCTCTCAGTTCATAAAATTCTTCGAAATAAGGTGGTATTCGAAAAATTCCCTTTCTTATCAGATCTTCCTCAAACTCTAAGTTCATAACATTGCCCATTGGGTCAGTAAAATAATTGGTCCCAAGAGTAAGTTTGTTTCCCCATTCCAGCATAAAACCATCTTCAAAATCCCCAAACTAATGCAACGTAATATATGCCAGGAAATGACAATATAAGACATGCATGTAAGACAAATTAACAAATAATGCATCAATAATATTTCAAACATCAATACAAACAAAATACAAGTACCGATTACAAAATAAAAGCTCGCGACAAAGCTATATAACTATAATATCGCAAAATCAACTGCAAAAGTAAAATACTACTTACATCACCTGGATACAGCAAGCAGATGGAGTTTTGGAACAGATTTTTTAAGCTGTATTTACCCGAAAAAGACATCTTCTCCCACACCCACACAGCGAACCAGAGAAGCCAAGAACTGTCACTGAACTCAGAATGAAAGCAAACGAAAAGTCTAATGTTGTTCCTTCAAAAAACTGAATAAAATATATGTTTCCGGAAACATCTGATATAATTAATCACCTCCTTAAATTAGCATTATATTATTTAAAACGAAAACAAAAAACTTTTATTTATTTTTAATACTGATTAATGCAAAATTATTATATGAAGTTGAAATTTATCATCCATAATTATATATTAGGTTCCTTAATATAATTTTAAAAAATAGGCAAAATGCAAAATATATGATAAGTTGAAATACACGCATTAGTAATATTTACTTTCATTATACTTTACTAATTATTATTATTTATTTTTATTACTTAAAGATTACTACTTATTCGTTTTATAACAGAATTATTATTTTCTATGTCTAAATATTACTGATCTAAAATAACACATTTAAAAAAATTACAATTTTTCATACTATTTATCATTTAATGTTGTCTGTTATCTTAGAATCCAAATATATATAGGAATTAAAATATCTAAATCCCTATATAACCAAATTTAAATTACATATTTTAAAACATAACTACGAAACTTAAATTCACTTTGACGTATATAGTTCATATATATTACTTTTGTCAATTATAATATTCTGTAACAATATTTATTGAAAAAAAATACCCATCTACTTAAAAAATTAATATTTTATTCTATCAAAAATACAACATTAAAAGAAAAAGAACTAGAAAACACCACCCGTGCGTACGCACGGATACAGCACTAGTTGGACATTCAAAATACACAAATTAGGCAATGTGGACCTACACATGCAGACGTTCTAAAATGCACCTAAACCATGCACTCCCATTCAGAAAGTATACACCTATCGGGTCCACCCCTCGTGCAATTCCAAGGTTAGATTTGAATAGTTTTGTGATTCAATGTGATTCCAAACACCTTCCTTAAAAATATGAAATAATGGCGAGAGCCCCACACGGATAAAAGAAACAGAAATTGAGAAATGAGCAATTTCTTGAGTACAGATGTAGTTGACAAACTTCTTTATACTTTGCTTATTTTAAATTAAATACAGAGATGAGATGAGTATGTATATTTGTTATTTATCCGTTCTTTTATATATATTATTATTTTCATATTTGTTTTTATTTTAAATTATTAAAACACTTTTAATTTATTAGTTCTTTTAGTCTCAGTTATAATTCGGAGTACATCAATCATTTATTATCATATACATAAATGTAATTAAAAAATAAATAAATAACAGAAAACATGGAAAACCAAACCAAATTTAAACTTTTTAAAGTGAATCTAAACAATTCTAAAGTTGATATCTATTACGAAAAAAATCAATAGCAACAACATAATACCATACAATATTTATAATAATTAATTTATAATAATCAATTAAATATATATATAAAAAAAAGTGAGATATAAATCTCATCTTACAAACTAATTTTATGAGATTAAATTAAATTTAAAATTTATTTATAACATAGTATTAGAGTCATATTAGAATATTAATATACCTTAGCATACAACAACATACGAAGTTGCAGATTTGAAAAAAAAAACGCATTGATAATAAAAAAATATTAACATCCTCAATCAAAAATATTATCGTTTTTATTTCAAAAATTATCCTATTAACAAAGAGATATAAGATAAGCACATAAATACAGAAAAAAATCACAAGAAAATAAATAATTATTATGTATAAATTTTACAAAATACAAAAAACACTCTAAATAAATGTATAAAAAAGACAAACATTAGTTCAGAGGATCTTTGACATAAATAAGACAAATTATAGATTTAAAATTTATTATATAGTCACTAACCCTCATCTTTTGAATTATTTTAAAATAATGTACGATTTTTCGAAGGGATGTTATTTTCAACAACTCAACACAAAAGACAAAGATGTCATTGATTACAACATAAGGGTCTCGTTATTGATTACGAAACTCAAGAAAAGGATGGTCACGAAGGAGCATGCATTCAAGTCTTAGAATTTGAAAGGGAAGATTGTACAGTGATAATTCTTTAGAAATGCTGATACCCCTTTTATAGGTTGCATGAGGGCTTTAACTATTACTACTTAATTAAAACCTTATCTTTTATTATATGTTTTTATTATTAAATAGTCAAAGTCTAATACACGTCTGGTAATGTCAAGATATTCTTTTTGCATCCTTATAGTCACTTTTTCTTTCTCTAGGTTCACATTACCTAAATTAGTATTCCATTGTAATATAATGTCTTATTAAAAATTAGTTATATATTACACGATTTTAGCAAAGAGTGGTGATGAGATAATTAATTTCTTTTACAAACATAAAAATAATTACTTGATGATTTTAAATATTATCTAAATGTTTTTTCTTTTGTGTCTATATTTTATTTTTTATATTATAATTTTTTTTGAATTAAATTAGTTATTTTATTATTTTACCATTTACTATTTTTTTTATAATTTAACTTTTCTTTTATTTGACAGTTTTTTAATTTAATTAATATTTTTTTAATTAAATAATTATTTATAGTTAAAAATTCAATAAAATAAAAAATAAATTCTACAAAATTTATTAATATTTATTTTATAATTAAGTGTTTACAAATATGGTTCAAAATAGGAGTTCAGAACAAAAAACTACATCAAATCTTGATCCATATCATGGTTTCCATATGCGTCCCCTCCTTGCATTGAGCTTGGGCCGAATGGGTGCTGTATGACGTGGTGCTTGTGATGGTCTGTTTGGTTGGGCAGATGAGGGTGGGTGTTGTTGAGATGATTGAGCAGAAGGCAGTGGTTGTGGGTTTTGTTGTTGAGATGATTGAGTAGAAGCCACTGATGGTGGGTTTTGTTGTTGGGATGATTGAGCAGAAGCCACTGTTGGTGGGGGGTTCTGTTGTTGGGATGATTGAGCAGAAGCCACTAGTGGTGGGGGGTTCTGTTGTTGAGCTGATTGAGTAGAAGGCACTGCTGTTGGTGGGTTTGGTTGATTGGATGCTTCAGATATTGTCTTCAAATGTGCCTTATATTGGGAGCACTTGCTTTTGTTGTGACCAAGTTGCCTACAAAATCCACATCTTTTTCTTAATCTAGCATTTGTCATTTGCGTTTCATCTTTCCTAAGCTCCCAATCTTGTAATCTTCTCTTCTTCTTTGGTCTTCCTGGCATAATTCTCTTCTCAGGTGGCAACAAATCAGGATATGGTGTTATATCCCATACATTCTGACCATTGATGGGGAATATGATTGAGGAATAGGTTTCCTCGTAGGTGCTCTTCCTAAACCAAGTAGAGATGAATTCTTCTCCATTAATCCCCAAGAACTTCATTGCAGAAAGAGAATGGCAGCACGGAATCCCACTTATGCTCCATTTTCGACATGTGCATGATGCCTCGTCTATGTTAACCACAAACTTGTCCCCAATTTGTGAGACATGCCTGACCTCAAAGATTTTTTCTGCTGACCAGCTGTGTAAGTGGAAGAAAAATACGTTAGAAAACATGCATGTACATGTAAAGTATTACAAGCAGACAACCAAACACAAACTTACTTAGGGATCCAATTTTTTGTCATCTTTGATTCACTTTCAAACCTGCTATAAATCTTAGGACAGATTGCACGTCTATATCTTTGACACTTTTCTCTGTTGGCTGCCCATCTATTCATCAGGTAAAGTCTGATTTCTTCAAGCATCTTGATTATTGGCTTAGTCCTTGTACTGACCAAGACACTATTAAAAGCCTCTGACATGTTGTTCACTATTGTATCACATTGGGCACCAGGAGTGAATCGAGAACGTGACCAATATCTATT
>Ga0214544_1007104_pt1 | contig 20014 bp, 10 predicted proteins | sample CNSS3metaG_FD_160074 | JGI IMG/M metagenome (GOLD analysis project Ga0214544, IMG submission 160074) | Root nodule microbial communities from cowpea collected in UCLA plant growth center, Los Angeles, California, USA - CNSS3 | ecosystem: Host-associated > Plants > Roots > Nodule | place: USA... | reverse complement strand
CCCGGTTTTGGAACCGGGACATATAAGACCGAGGCCAAAAAGGGTTAGCTTTTGGCCTCAGGTGTTACCCGAGGCAGAAAACTCATTTCATGCCTCGGTTTTACTGAGAACCGAGGCCTAAGACGTTCACAATTTTTAAAAAAAAAATAAAAAATGATACAATTGAACGGGATTCTGGGAATTCTCTTCATTCCTCTGTCATCCCCAACAACGCCACGACCCAACTCCTTCTTCCCACTCCATTTTTGACTTGCAGAGGATTAATCTTTCTACCAATCAATCTCAATCACCTGCACAAAAACTACTTCGCCAAACACACCATTGCAGGTTCCACACAACTGCAAATGAAGACAGAAAAAAACAAATAAGACATAAACTCTTAACCTAAAAAAATTTCAGGGATCTCCCATCACTCACTTGCCACTGAGGAAGAAGCCATTGAGGAAGAAAAACTTATTCCCCCAAACCTTTCATTGACGACCACTGCACCGCAGCTGTAGGACCACATCCTCCACCCCTTTCACGATTCATGACCACCGCGGCGAAGAAGCACCTCTCCTTTACCCCTTTCATGCGATTGACGACCACTGGGACGCATAAGTGCCTGAATCATCGTTGTCGAACCCATCTCGAACTGCAAAACGAACAAGAGAAAGGAGGAGCGGAGTGAAAACATAAACCTACGAGTGGAAGTGGGCTGACGGTGGAAGTGGAGTTGGGGAGTGACGCCCACCTGTAAAGGTAGTTGCTTGCGGTGAAGACGAAGGAGAGGACGGTGGGGGAGACGTTCTCGCATGGAAGGATGAAGAAGAAGCTTGGTGGGGGAGACGTTGGTCTGCGACGCGACTTTAGGGTTTCCTGCAAAGGATTGAAGAAAAGAATTTGGGCCTGGCCATTTTACCCAGTTGTACTGCCTCGGGTTCAAACAACCGAGGCATATAAGCCTTATTGCCTCAGGTCCGTATCAAACGGTGCATAAAGCTTTTATTTTAAATTGAAAAATCCAAGTGGCGGGAAGGGAGAAATTTTTGAGAGGTTTTAGGCCTCGGGTCTCTCAAAACCGAGGCATAAAACTAGTTTCTGCTTCGGGTCAATTAATAACCGGGACATAAAAGTTGCATAAATTACAAAATTGCCACCGCATGTTTATATGCCTCGTTTCCACTATAACCGAGGCATAAAGTCCGAGTTAAAAAGCGTAAAATGCACTAGTGTTCTCACTCAAGCGACAAAACATATCACTCAAGTGACAGACTTCTTGCTTAAGCGAGAAAGCCACTAAAACTCTTTTTTTTTGTTTAATTTTAGCTTAGGCGAGAATTATGTCACCCAGGCAAGAATCTCTTGCCCAAGCGAGAATGCTCTAGAGTTTTATTCTAGTTTTTGTATAAAATGTTGCTCAGGTGACAGGATCTCGCTCAAGCGAAACTTTAGGCTGTTTTAATTTCTTAATTTATGTTGTGATTGACTAAGTTAATTATAAAAATAGGATGTATGAAACTATGCATGGATGATGTTGGTATGTTGAGACTTGACTTGATGTGTTTTGCATGATATATGAGATTGATTTTGGGATAACATGTGGAAGAAAAGGGAATTTCATGGAGAAATTCTTTTGGTTGTAATATAGTGTATGTATTGATTTGTGGATTCAAATACGGTTACATCGTGACACTCTAATGATCATTCAAACTCCTATAGAGTAGAATGGTCCATGTGGTGAGAGTTGTATATGGTCCTAGTCTAAGGCAATATAATGACCTTAAATGATCATGGATTAACCTTGTGTGTGGTAGAGGGAAACTCATTGACAATGGCTCTGCCGATTTTATTACATGTATCTGGATAATTGAGTTAGAGTGTCCTTTATGCTTGGTAATACATGTGACTTGTGTTGAGATGACTTGATTGTTATTTGCTTTAATTCATTAGCTTACCCTTCTTTTTATGTCTTTGTTTCTTGCTTGTCTTTTCTTTTGTTATGATCACCATAACTTGGTGTGAGCAGACGATGAGACTCTTGTTGATCTTGATTACGTGGAGTAAGATGCTGCAATTGAGATTAGATATTATAGATATTTTTTTTTCACATTTTTTGAAAAAAATCTAGTGTCTATGATCATATTTTGTTCTTTACATTGTTTTGTGTCATAAGACATTATGTATAATTAAATTTTTGATAACTGTAATAGTTAATTTATAACTTTTTTTCTTGCTTGCTCTTTATTCAACATGTGATATTTTATTTAATAGTATTTTGGATGTTACAATAAACACTTATGTAAAGACTTATACGATACTTATAAAGTTTTGTTATTATTATTTTATTTAATATTACACTAGTGGTGTGAGTCGTCGTAATTTCGTAGACACAATAATTCTTATTTCTTAGGTTGTAAAGAGGATTAATTTAAGTAACACTAGGGCCCGAGAATCGCGGTTTATATATATGGTTTTCACAAAATTCGTAATTAACATATCGTTTTCCATGCAGATCTTATCTACGAAGATTCATGATATACTTCCAAGATAATCAAATTCCAGCTGGCCAAAGATACATCAAGATTGAAAAACACATCCATCAACAAAGACACACTTGGACATAAAATTAAATGTATTTGAAGATCTTTTATTCTACTGAATTTGCTTATCTTATTTAAATTTTCAATGCGGAAAATAATAAATTAATGGATGAACAAATAATAAGAATAATTAAAAAGAAAGAAATTTGATCCAATTGATGAGCTTTCTCCAACTGAACCCATTTGTCATAAACCATGTGCTGCTGGGTAGCTTCGTTGCATTAATTTCTCTCATGTGTAATCAATGTACTTTCTGTAAGAGTCGCCAACAGTAACAAAACATGTTCAGATTCATATCAAAATAACACCTACCACAACTATTTATTATGCATGGTTAAATTGGGTACTACTGTTACTCTATTATTACTTTTTACAGTAGTAATAACTAATTTTTGACCCATTCTTTAAACTAAAACTAATTCACTTTTATTTTACTCTCCACAGCTTCAAATCAACATTTTCCACATATGTGTTGGATTATTATTCTTTAATGCTTCCTCTGAATGCACGTGGAAAGTGCATTATTGTTTAATAAAGAGAGAGAAAATAACAAAGGAGGTAATTTTATTTAATAAAATAGTAGTAAGTTTATTAGTAAATATGATTCATGAGATTGAATTAATTAGATTATATTTTTTTCTATAAAAATCACCCATTATCACAAAGATAGATCATCACTAACAAATTAATTTTTTTAAATGGTAAATTATCTCAACGAATCAATATGCACGCATGCTTCTTTCTCCATAAAATATGTTTTTCATAGAAAAACAAATCAACTTTTTTTTAAATGATTACTCAACGGCATGCTTAATTATAGAAAAAAAAAGAGTCTAAATTTTAAGATTCTAAAAAAGTAAAAGAATTAAAGTGATTTTATTTTGAGACTGCACAAGAATTTGGCAGTGGAGAGATAAAAATGAATATAAAAAGTACTATTGTTCTAAACAAATAATTCTTACATTAAATTGACCAACCTTGAGAGTTCTGACAAATTTACTTACGAACTGAATTGTGCTTCTGTCTTTGTCTGTTGTAAAAAGCTTGAGAGAGAAAACCACAAGAGCAGTAAACAGTGAAATGAAGTAGTTTTGTTAAAGAATAAAGGTTTTTTTTTTTTTTTGTTAAAGGGTAAAGAAATAACTGTACACACTCCCTCTCAATTTAAAATAAGTGTTATTTGAAAGTTCTGTATAAAGGTCAAAATCATTCCATATTTATTTATAAGGCATACATTTGTTTAGTTATATTTTTTTAATTAAAAATTTCAAAGGCGTGAAATTTATTACTGTTTTGAAGCATAGAGAAGTGAAGTGGAAAAGAAGAAAGGGTATTTCGGGGAAACGGTTGATGCTTGCATTGCATTGCATGTGACTGTGGAAGCCTGATAACCATCAAAGCCAAAACAGCTATGTCCCACATGGATTCTGGAGATTTTCCCTCTTCAAACAACACCGTTTCAAGCCACAAAAACACCCTTTGCAGCATCAAAAGTGGACCTCGGGTAACTTGTACGGTTAGTTTTTTTGTTTCTAACAAATTTATACAAAACCAATTCTACCCTTTAAGAAGCCATCGTAAAACCGATTATGCCCTTAGCGGTTTTTTTGTTCTAAACAATTCAAAAACAGTTAGTTGAACTTGTGACTGTGGCCTAGTTTCCCCAACTACTCTCTGGCAGGGTCTATAAATTAGGTCGCACCCCACTCATTTTCTTCACAACACTCCTTCTCTCCGCACTCCCTGCTGCACCTTCCTTTGTCCCCTCACCATCGAAGTAATTGCCCTTTTCGTTTGTACCTAAATTTGTTGTTCCATCTTTGGAGGCTGAAGAAGCACTTCTTCGGCTAGACAGATGATGTTTTAATGAGTTGTCTGATTGTTTTCTTTTGTTGTCTGTCCAGGAAAATGGCTCTTGTTATCTTGATGGGTATTCTCGCAATGTTCTCCTCTGTTCATGCTTATGATGGAGGGTGGACTAGTGCTCATGCCACTTTCTATGGAGGGAGTGATGCATCAGGGACAATGGGTATGGTCTATGCAGCAATTTAAAGCACTGTTTCTTTTTTTCTCATAAAGATTCCTTTTTTACCTTGAATATGCTGGTCTTGAAGCGTTTTGGAGCTACCCAGTGGACTAATTTGTGGGTTTGTGCAGGTGGGGCTTGTGGGTATGGGAACCTCTACAGCCAAGGCTATGGAACAAACACTGCTGCTTTGAGCACTGCACTGTTCAACAATGGGTTAAGTTGTGGCTCTTGCTTTGAGATCAGGTGTGCCAATGACCACAAGTGGTGCCTTCCTGGCTCCATTTTGGTCACTGCCACCAATTTCTGTCCACCAAACAATGCCTTACCAAACAATGCTGGTGGCTGGTGTAACCCTCCTCTTCAGCACTTTGATCTCGCTCAACCCGTCTTCCTACGCATTGCTCAATACCGCGCTGGAATTGTGCCTGTATCTTACAGGAGGTAGGTTGCTAGGTTATCTCGGAATTTCGTTTTATTGCTTGCCAAAGTTCAATCCTTTTTTAGTTCCAAGTAATTTAAAGGATAATAGCAACATTGGTTCCTCATCAGTTTTCTTCCCTAAGATTTCTTCTGGAGTTTAGAATATTGAGTTTTAAAGTAGTATTTCACTTTTCTTTACTTTTGGGTCAGAATAAAGGTGGTATTGTTATTCGTAACAACTAAGCTTTGTGAGATTTGTGCTTTTTGTAGGGTGCCCTGCAGGAGAAAGGGAGGGATCAGGTTCACCATCAATGGGCATTCTTACTTCAACCTAGTCCTCATCACAAACGTTGGTGGTGCCGGAGATGTGCATGGTGTGGCCGTGAAAGGTTCAAGAACTGGTTGGATGGCAATGTCAAGGAACTGGGGTCAGAACTGGCAGAGCAACAACTATCTGAATGGTCAAAGCCTGTCCTTCAAGGTTACCACAAGCGATGGCCGAACTGTGGTGTCCAACAACGTTGCACCGGCCGGTTGGTCCTTCGGACAAACCTACACCGGTGCTCAATTCCGCTAGATCTACCTTGTCCAAGTTGAAGTCACACGAATACAATTACTATATAGTATATATATAGTATGGTCTAAGAGTATGGCTCTTTAGTATACTAAGGTATTAGATAGTATGCTACTAAGTAAGGGGTCAGTTTTTGGAATTTTAAGTCCAGGCAGGGGAAGAAGGGCATGTTTTAAATTGCTCCTTCATTTTAATTTCTGTGTCTGCAGGTGGGGACCTGTTTTTTTGGCTCCTCTTTATTACTTGGGTGGTTCTCTTTTTCACTTTTTCTAAAGGTTTTTGAAGCCTCTGTGGCTCAATAGAAGCTAGGGGAGGTGGACTTTTAATTTTGTAGTGTATGGGTGAACTACTTAATTGGAAGAGGTGGATCTCTTACCACCCGCCAATTACTGTTGAAACACTGTCTTTTTCATCTTCTTGGGTGGGACTGTTTATTACTCATCCTTTTGTAACCATCCTTGGTTGTGTTTCAGACTTAAAAAACCAAGTTTCAGTAATTTCCATTGCTATGTTTCTATTTCTTTACTTTCATTTCATTTCATAGTTGCAAATTGCTATACCATGATGTTTTTTAAAGGAAAAACCGAAGATAAGAATATTATCGTTGTTGAAAAGATCGAATAGCATTAAACTCTTGGAAGGGTCAACTTGGGCCACGTGAAGTTGGAAACAATTTTGGGCTCATATTTTGGATCTGTTGGAAGGATCGAGACAGCATCTTGAAATTTGAAAACAGTAGAAGCCTCCCTGAACTAACGCCGAATTGGTTAACTCATGAAATTTATTGCACTTATGGTTGGAGGAATCTGATAGACATCAAGAATTTATTGATCATCTAACTCAGTACTACGTTTTAACTTTGAAGTAATGTTTGATATTTTTCATCGGTGTGCCTCAAACAGTTTCTCTCAAAAGGGAAAACAACCATAATTGATTGTCAACAAAAAAAATTCACGTGCTCATTTATTAGCTTATATTAATAGTTAGAAGCAAAGCAATAACGTGATAATTCTTAAGTTGATCTAGAGAATTTGTTTCTTAATTTTTTTAAAGATATTTATGGGCTGTCATTTATTTTAATTTTACTTTTTTATAATATTTTAATCCGTTAAATTATGTTCCGAATTTACGGGCCTGGTGGGCTCAATCGTCAAACCCAAATAAATTTAAATAAAGGAAGTCCCAAAGCTTTGTTTCGCATCTGAAACCAAAGTGTAAATGGTTGGTCCCTCGAAGCCGGAGCCACAGGTATAACTGTAAAAATGTAATTGGTTATAGACTGGTCCAAAAAATTTTGGAAAACGGGTTAACCTTGACTAAAATTTTCAACTTTTGTTTCATTTTCAATGTTCCGTTTTTAATTTAATATATAAAATAATTTAATATTGTATAGGTTATTTAAAATATAAACCAGAACAATTAATACTAAATTTATTAGGTGATTTATGATATTGAAGTGACTACCTATTCTGCTACTTTTAACCACATATTTTATCACATCACATTAGTAACCGAAAACTAATAACGTATTAAATAAATTTTAAATTTAATTATATAGCATTATTTTAGTCCTCAAATATATGTTAATATTGTTATTTTAGTCGTACATTTATTTGATTTCTTTACTAATTTGATTATAATTTACGTTGTTAATTTCTTTCAGTCGTATGGATTATGATTTCGTCCTACAAACAACGGTTTACTCAAAACAAAACTTCAACGTGCACTGTTCAACGTAAGCTGTTTTTTTTCTTTTTTTTTTGTTTTTTGTTTTTTTGTAATTTTAAGCAATTTACTCTAATAACTTACCTTCATCTTTTACCTTGTGTTTAAAAGGAATCATTTCAATATTTTTACACAATTAAAATGCATTGTATTTAAATTTTTTATAATTGAATTTTTTTCATTTTCTAAATAATTTGTTTGGATACAATTTTTGAAATATCTTACATTTCAATTTCATCTTTGAATTAAATAATTGAATTTCTCTTATGAGATAAAATTTTATTTTAACAATATTTATTTTAATATATAAAAATTTCAAATTAAAATTAAAAAAATATATTAGTAAACTTAAAATATTTAAATTCAATCAAATTCTAATGGGGTTGATTCGACCGAATTTGGTCATATTTCTGTTGACATAAACTTAGTCTAATTTGGCCAAATTTAGGTCGGGGTCAACCTGACCAAAATTTGGACAAATCTGACTCGATTGAATTTGACCAAATTTTGACGACAGCGAAATCCACTGCATTTGGACAATTTTGGCTAGGGACGACATGGCCAAATTCAAATTCGACCAAATTCGACTGAATTACCCTGGTCAAATTTCAGCCAAGTTGGCCTCAACCGAATTAGGTCAAGTTGGCCCCAACCAAAATTTGGCCATACTCAACCAAGAAGGCTTTAGTTGAATTCAATCGAGTTATTCTCTGATCAAATTTTGATTGAATCAGCTTTGGCCGAATTCTGTCGAGTTAGCCCTAGCCAAATATTTGCTTGGACTCGGTTGATTGGGCCTAAATCCAAATTGAGCTAAATCCGGCCGAATCAGTTTGAAACAAATTCGACCGAGTCAGTCATGGTCGATTGTCGGTCAAGTCGACCTGACCTTTACATATAAATGTTTTTTTTTAGATTTTACCTTTTCTATTCTTTATTTTAGTTAATCAGGTTATGCTTGAATAATTATCTGAAAACTAATAAATTACCAATAATTAGAAGTTAGTAAAAGTTATCCAGATAATTTATTACCTCATACATGATGGGTAAAATTATTTATTAAATTAACCAAAATGTAAAAAAATAATAATAAATAGACATATTAAAAAATATATTTTTAAATCAAGGGTTAAATATGTTTTTGGTCCGTTAACTTTTAGTGAATTTTTGAATTAGTCCATTTTAAAATTTTTGACCAATTTCATTCTTCATCTTTCGAAATACGTGAATTTAGTCTTTTTAATCAAATTTTATAAAATTTGTTTGACATTTCAAGCGTATTTCATACTAGTAGTTGACTTAACATTAAAACATAAATGTGTCAAACAGTATAAACAACTAAAATACAATCCTGAAATGCATACGGAACATCAAATAAACCTAACAAAATTTGATTAAAATGATTAAATTCACGTATTTCAAAAGATTGAAGACTAAATTAGTCCAAAGTTTCGAAATAGACTAATTCCAAAATTCACTTAAAGTTAAGGGATCAAAAACATATTTAACCTTTAAATCAAATTTCATTCAACTTTCTTGGTAAAAATATATTTTGGCTATTTGTAATTTAGTTTCTTTAATTTCTTTACTATGTTTTTTTTAATTTCTTTTAATAATTATTTACTACTTCTAGTTATATAGGTTCACAATTTTATATTTTTAAATGTTAGAATATTGTTCAATAATATTTGAATAGTTTGAATGTTTAATTAATTTGATTGTCAAGTTATATACATTGATACTTTTATTTTTAACTATCATCTTTATAGTAAATTACTCAAACAACCGTCTTATAAACAAATTTTTCTAAATTAGCATGACAAAAATATGTAATTTTTTTATTAATATTTTATTGAATAGCATGACAAAAAATGTGTAATATTAGCCATGTTTTCTTGGACTAAATGGACACTTTCTTGGAAACAATTCATCATATATTGGTGGTGAACATGATGAAAACATTGGTTCTTGATTTTATTATGATTGTCATCTTATGAATTGTTTAAAAAATTATTTAAATATTTGAATACTTAAAAATAAATACATAAATAATTTTTTTTATGTGGGTTGGTGAGCCAACCCACTTAACCTATCAACCCGTGGTGGGTTGAGCCGAGTTACAAAATTTCTAGCTCACCATAAAGTGAGCCGAGTTGGGTTCACTCATTTTCAACCCGGCTCGTGGTGAGCCGGATAGACTAACTTTGACATTTTATGAACATTTTTAAATAAAGGTCAAGATTCATTTAATATTAAAGTTAACTATACACTTTTATAAAATTCAAGATATATTAATTATCCTTAATCATTTGGGCACATGTTAACAATACCCTTATCTGAAAAAAAAAAAATACACAAATAACCAGAAGTTACTAAAAATTATTTACCTAAATTATTACATTATACATGTTGGGTAAAATTATTTATTAAAATAACCTATAGGTATAAAAAAACTTAAATAGAAACATTGAAGGTTATATTTTTTAATCAAATTTAATTAAACTTTATTGGTAAAAATACATTTTGGTATTTGTAATTTAGTTTCTTTAAATAAATTCAAAATCTTGTGATTTAGTTAATTATTTTAATTTGTATATTTTTGGTATAATTTATTTTACTATTACTTTATATGATATCTTAAATATTTCCAGTCAAGTAAATAATAAAAATAACACATTTAAATAAATACTATTTATATTATGTTAATTGTTTAACGGTCAAAATAGAATAAAAACCTGCCTATATAGCGTAACACACAAATTTAATAATATTATTGCAAGAATAAAAACTAAATATAATATTTTAAATCAATAAAAAATGCTATAAATAAACCACAATCGTAGATGGACATATGTGGTAGCATCTTTATATTCCTTAACCTAAGAAAAATTAGTTACCATGTCCTAATGACTATATTTTTACTGTAATGATATCTTTTAAGTTGTAAATCTATACCTTGACACCCTGATTTATAAATTCAACGGTAATTCTGTGTGCAAGTTCCATTATTTATATAGTTAATTTTACAGAGTATTTTCTTTTAGAAAAAATTTATGAGCATGTGCAGTAAAATTTAGATTGGGAAGGTGGGTTTTGAAAGTAATAATACATTAGAGCGATTTGATTGAGAGAAATTGACAATGACAGTAAAATTGTTGGTTTTATGCTTAGTAAAAAAGTGAAAAAGGTCCATTGCTGGTGACATTATGCAAACTAAAGAGAGAGTTATTTACAAGAAGCAGATACAAAACTGAGTTTTGAAGAAAAAAATGCAAAGAATGTGAAGTGAGTCTGAAATAGTGTTTTTGGTGTATGTTATCTTATATACATCTTTAGCCATGTAAGAAAAAGAAAGGAGGGTTGCTTTAGTGCATTGGCAACCTTGATAAGGTGGAAGCAGAAATAACCAAACAGAGCCTATATTATTGGTAATTATTTAGATCTAATATAGCATTCCAGTGCCATCTCCTTGATTCATCTCAATCACTGAATGATTGGCATATATAAAATTGGCTGGTTACTTCCTATATTTGCATAAAACTCATCATCTGAGATCAATTTCTCTGAGGATGTCAAGTTTCTCAAATGTGACTCAACTTCTCAAGCAACTTCAATCACAGTGAATCAGTTTGGTTGCTGCACTCACAAAATTCAAGTTTATCATAAGTCACCACATTCAGACATCAAAAACAGAAAGTTAATTATTTTAGCAGTAGAGCTTGCCTGGGCATACAACTGGTCATCAAACATTGTAACACCACAAGGGCCTGATGTGGAAGCCCAAGCATGGTGATTGGAATCAAAACCAGATCTTGGTGCTTCTAAGCTTCCATTCACATGATAATCTACAGGATTTTCATGTGGATTCATCTCTGCAGTTGGTTGAAACTTCAAATTATTCAGCAAATTAAAATTGTATGGCAGGTATGGAAACTGTCCATTCAATTGTAGTCTCATATTTGCAGTGCTGCTCAGGTCACTAAGAACCCCATTTTCTTGTGCCGAGTTTGACATCTCATTCTTCATACTTGAACCAAGATAACTCGCATAACTCCCAAAAGATGAACTTGCAGATCCCTCTACATCTCTGTCCATAATTTTCATGAAAACATTGTTCAAATCACTTTTCTACCATAACATATTCTTCAGTAATGCTTACGGAACACCGAAGAATGTCCAAGAACAAGCATTGAGAAAAATAACTCACTTGTGGAGAAACATGGTTGAGTCCTCAGGTAAAACTATATTTTGGCTGTCACCATTTGCAATCCATGAAAGAGGTTGGAGATGCTGTTCTGCACTCATTCTAAAGGGAATATTCATTTCGTTGAACTGGAACATAAAAGTAGTTTAGTCATAGTGAAACACATTCTGCAAAACAAAATTAATTATCACAAACAATATTTTTTACCTGATTATTGCATTGCAGCGACACAAGTTGCTGCTTTTTTATATTTTCCTGTCATGATGCAGAAGGAAAATTAACGATAATCTTAGAACCATATGATGATAAACTTAGCTTGAAGATTATGGTTTGAAGGAAGAACAATTTATAGGATAGAGCAATGTATACCTTACGGGTTCGAATTTGATTGAGGGACTCCTTGAGTGAATTTTCCATCTGTCCTAGTTGTTCCACATTGGTTATTTTATCAAACTCAGTCCAATAACTGCATAATCAAATAATAAACATAGAGTTGAACATTAGTGTAAAAAGTTTTACATTATAAACTAATAAAAAGTACATTTTAGTGTGATTTTTAAAGGTAGTTACTATTAACATCAATTAATTTGAAATCATCTTCTCAATACTACAAAAATATTACATTTACATAAAATTAGTTGGAGCTAAAGCAAGGTGAATAATTTATGGAAACCTAGCTGAAAAGAAGAAAAGACCCACCTTAATCTCTTATGAGTTTCAGAAATTTGGGCCTGTAATAACCTGGCTTGATTACTCAAATCCTGCCCAATGTCGGTGTTAGTGATTTATAACAACAACCAAAAATGGAGGAAACTAACAAATAATTTAATTGTGTGGGTACCTCAATAGTTTGACTACTGTGACAAGGAAACAAGAAGAAGAAAAGAATGTTTCAGTGTGAGAACTTGTATAAATGATCAAATCTTTTAAAAGAATAGTTATTAAGTTAGTCTGAGAGTGACATACCTTGTGCCCAGAAATTCTTGTATATTTACATCATGGTCTAACTTCTTAAACGTTTTCTTCAGTGCCTAAATTTTCAAATGTGGAGACATGCCATTAAAAAGAATCATTATAATTATAACTATATGAGTCCTTTCAAAAAGAGAGAAAACGAAACATGTTTATCTGGGTATGGATTTTAAACTGAGTTGTTAGAAAAGCTTACCTCAAGAGTCTCCAACTTCCTGTAGCAATAAATTGAAAAAACCTTTTGTTAAATTATTGTATTACTTTCTATTACTTGGAACAAATACATTATATCATGTTTCTGTGAACTGCACCTTTTTGCCCTTTCCTGAGGAGTTAGTTGAGCAAACTTCGCAATAACTTCCTCTAAGTTACTAAATCCACCAAGAGGGGAGTAAAAATAATCAGGAAAATGGTAATACAACTTATAATTTTTCCAATAATTACTAGTAAATTAAGAAGTAACAGAAAATTAATACCCATCAATATACATACACACACATAAGATGATGCAGTGTAGCATGGCATACTTAATATACAACATTACTGGTTCAAAGCATGATAACTTTGATTTCTGGTCTGTGTCAAAGACAACCTCAGTTCTCTGGCTTACGTATACTCTAGATGTTTCTTGTACTCCCTTAATTAACATCCAACACAACAATACTTATTCCACCATTGACATGCAGAAGTTAGAATGGAACACTGAAATTATAATTTTTGTTTTTCTTGTCATAAAAATGGAATAGAAATTAAGAAGCACGATCCAAAGTCAAACTAACATGAATACAGAGGTAGCTATAAATGTATATGTTATGATATGATGAGAGAATTTGAGTGTAATTAGGGTTTACCTGCGTCTCCCCCTACATACTGAAGGCTTTCCATTTGGTGCAAACATGAGAAGTATGATATCTATATCACACAATATAGATAATTCAGCCGCTTTTTTCATAATTCCATTTTTCCTTTTTGCATATGTTGCTTGGCGGCCATTGGTGTTCTCCAACCTCTTTATCTTTAGTTTTACCCTGCCCATCCTGTACATTATTGTGTACATATATATATATATATATATATACGTAGTTAAAAACCACAATAACCTTAATTATACACATTATGCTGTATATATACCTTACTATTCACAGAAAAAGATTCCAAATATATATAGATCCTAGCTCCCAAAAGCACTTGCATTGCATTTTCTAGATACAAATTTCAACACATCCCATCTTGCAAAATTATATTCATTTCGACACCAACGCACATGCTCTTGCCCATCAAGATTCACATACCAAAACCATTGAAGAACTTCAATTAAAAAGAAACAACATGACCAACAATAACAACATGTGCTTGCGTGATTCGTATGTGTACCCTTTATCAACGTTTTCGAATGTTGACAAGGAGAAAGACAGAATGTGAACAATATAGAAAGAGCTTAGCAAGAAAAAATAGAGAGAAAGAAGAATATAGAAACTCACGCAAACGATGAAGTTGAATATAATAATAATAGTAATAATAATAATAATAATAAAATTGTAAGTAAAATTTAAGGTTCAGAAGCTGAGGGTGTAGAATGTGAGAGGGAGAGGTTGGTTGTGAATGACAATGGCGATGGCAGATTCAAAGAGAGAGAGAAAGAGGGAGAAGAGAGAGAAAGAAGGAGAAGAGAGAGAAAGAGCTTACGTTAACTTGTCCGGGGGACCGGGAAATTCGGTCATTGAGTTATGCAAGAGAATCGGAAGCTGAATAGCGTTACAGATTTCGTTCCATTTTTTCTCACCAACAATAACGAAACAAAATCACAACACAACCATGTCATCATCGTTTACAACTTCACATCTTACCATTCGAAAACATGGACCTAATATAAATCAATCAAATAAATAAAGGCTCAGTTTGTGTTTTTCATCCTTAATCTTACAAGATTCACAATTTTTTTCCTAACCTCTTTTCTACCGTTTTAGTTTTTTAATTTTTAATTATTTATAACTTTAGTTCTCAAATGTCTTTTATCAAAAGAGAAAAAGATGAACTATTTCATTTTTAATTATACATAAATTTGTTTAATTTTCAATTTAAAAACATATTAACTTACTTTTAGTAACAAATTTCAGATACTACACTATTACTATTATGTAAAAACGTCGAAAAACATGTGATTTTCAGTAGTTTTATTATGGCACGTTAAAAGTAACAAAAATTTAAAAGAAAAAACTAAACGAAAAATTAAAATTATGTAAAAGAAAAATTTTGGTACAAAAACAACGTGCAAATAATTTTTTAAAAAAAGTATAGATGTTGAGATATTGTAGCTTAGAAAATATTAGAGAATAATTATAAAAATATTCCTTTCAAGTTGAAGCATGGCGATAATATATATATATATATATATATATATATATATATATATATATATATATATAAAAAAAAGTTATAATTTATTAAGAGATTTAGTCAAATATTTGTTTACATGTTAATACGAATATGAGACGTAAAATCATTCCATCATTACAAAAAATAATGGAATTGTTGATGGAATTTTACCAATAGTTATGTTTTAATCAGTAAATTTGAATTATTGATGAATTTTCATATATTAATTATCGACGGAAAAATTCGTCGGTAACGCAAATTTCATTTATCGACGGATAAATCTATCGATAAAATTTGTCAATAATTTAAATTTTTTTATCGGCGGATAAATCCATCAGTAAAAGGAGCAGAAAGAAGAAAGGAGGAGAAGAAGAAGGAGAAGAAGAAAGAAAAGGAGAAGGAGAAGAAGAAGAAGGAGGAGGAGGGGGAGAAGGAAGAAGAAGAGGAAGACGACGACGATGGCGACGACAACTACAAAGACAGCGAAGAAGGAGAAGATGAAAAAAAAATGAAAGAGGGAAGAAGAAGAATATGAACAGTGTGCGTTATTTATCGACGAATTTTTTGGTAATCATCGATGGATTTTCGATCAGTAATTACCGACGAATTTACTAACAAATTTTTCCGTCAGTAATTATCGACAGATTTTATCGACAAATTTTTTCGTCAATAATTACCAACGGAACATGATTTCTGTTAGTAAAATTTTACCAACAAGAGTTCTACCGATAGATTTTTGACCATCGAGAATTTGTCGGTAATTCTGGTTTAGTGACGGATTTTGTCCATCGATAATATCAGTTTTCTTGTAGTGCATCTTTTAGGCCTTACAAATAAAATAATAATCAATTTTAACATGTTTTGTACGTTCATAAAATATTAGATTAACTTTTGCAAACATTACTAGAATTTTCATTATTTCGTGGAAAATTTCTTGTAAAGTTTTTACAAAAAATTGCAGGAAAAGTGTTTCCTGCCAATTTCATTATGAATTTTGATTGGTAAGTAATACCTTCGTGGGTAATTAGTTATTCAGGAATTTCAAAATTCGCAAGAAATTTCTTGCAAATTTTTTTATGAAAAATATTCGCAGCAAATTTTCTTACGAAAAAAAATTTACAGCAAATTTTTCTACAAAAAAATCAATTGAAAAAATCACAAGTACTTTTTCATGTAAATTTACATTTCGCAAATAATTTTCTTGTATATTTAAAATTTGCAGGTAACTTTTCATGCGAAAATAAATTTGTAAGTATAACCACAAGTACTTTTTCCTACAAAATTTACATTTTACAAATAACTTTCTTGTATATTTTAAATTTGCAGGTAATTTCTTGCAAAAAAAATCACAGGTAAATTTTCCCGCGAAAATGAATTTGCAAGTATATCTTTTTTACTAATAATGTTGTAAGAAATTTCGCAAAAAGAATTATAATAAATTTTAAAATCTATATAATTTTTATTTTCATATTATTTTAAATAAAAAAATAATTTGTAAGCGGTTATTTATTTTATTATTATCAATACCATATATTGATTAAATAAAAAAGACAAAACACTTTCTACGTCTATTTAGCTTTTATACCGAATAAATGATCCTGAATAACATACACTACTAGAAAAATGCTCTATACCTGCATATTTTTTATAAACTTTTTTGGTAGGAAATTGATGTGTATTTTGTTTAGAAAATTTTTTGGCAGAAAATTCATTTGACTTTTCATACAAAATATAATTTGTAGGAAAATATTTGCAGATTTTGTGACACAATTTTTTCACATGAAATAGATACAAATTTTCTTATGAAAATTATCCGCAAGTAATTACTTGCCAATTTACATACGTGTATGCTTATGATATAATTTTTCTTACAAAAAAATTTTGCAGCAACATTATTGATAGAAAACTTTGTATTTCCTGCCACTTTTTTAGGAGTTTTTTAAAAAAATACTTCCTGCCACTTTTTTTAAGATTAAAAAAAAATACTTGCAAATTTATTTGTAAATATTAATTTGTAAGAAATTTTTGTCAATTTTTTTACCAATTTTTTTAAGCATAAAATTCCTGCTAAATTTACCACAATTTTATTGATTATTTGTAAATTTATTTGTGAATCATAATTTGTAAAAAAAAATTTCAATATTTTTACCAATTGTTTTGGCATGAAGTTCTTTCCAATTTTAATATAATATTATTTTTTATTCGATTTTTTTATTCTTTATAAATTATGTAAATATTCTTATAAAAATAATCAACAAATGTTTTTTAATAAATTATTTTGAAAATGTTGTCGAATTAAAAAAAAAAGCAGTTATAATAGTTAACGTTTTCTTAGACACTAAAACCATTTAAATGTGAGTAATAAAATTTCTCGTACCAACAGAACCCATTCAAACGTTTTCTATTTGTAATATTTAATTAGGATATTGTTCTTCCTCTCAATTTCTCGCACTGCCATTTTCGCGGTTCACAATTTCACAATCTCCTCTGGCTTGACCACCGCACAACAGTCATTGTCGTTTCCCTATCACAACATCTTCAACAACATCGTCTCCAACTGCCAATTTTCCACCTTCATCGCCAGATATGCCTCTAGCATCGTGGTAGCGACGACCTCCCTGTCTTGTTTAGGTTAGGGTTTTATAAACTTCTAATTTCAGTTTCCCTCTCCCGGTGGAGTGGCCGGTTTACATTTTTGGTTATCATTTATACGCCTCTCGGACACAATCCTTTCCATTTTCATTTTCATTTGAAATATTTCTAACCTAAATCTCTCACTGGATGGTCCAACACTCGATGTTCCGCCTCGAGGACGAGTTTCACACGCTCATGGAGTGCGACGACAAGTCGTTTGGGCTCACTAGGAGTTATCACTACGGCGAGTCATCGGAGAACACGCCTTTTGAGTCATAAACTGAAATTGAAATTGAAAGATGTGAACAATAGGTGAAACTGAAATAATCTAATAATATTTAAACTATGTATTATAAGGTGCAAAAATTAAGTTATAACGAGTGTCATTTTTGTTTTCCTTAGCTACTTTATTAGACACTTGTTAATATTTACTCTTGTCCTGATTTCAGTTTAGTAATTGTCATCTCAATTGTTTCTTCCAAATTGATCTTGCTAATTAAACTCTATAGCTATCAATTTTTTTTTCTTTCTTTCTTGTCATTTGACATTTTGACTTGCAGCTTCTTTGATTCCTATTTATTGAATTGCACCGAATCTGGCAACTTCGCTGCTGCCGAAGAGTTTCAGGTCAACATTCACCCTGAGAAGTTGTTCAGTCAAGTCCCTGAAACCTTACTTGTTGTCCCTTATATGGTTCAGAAATACAATTCATATTTCAAAAATTCCAAAGGGAAACGGGCATCACATTATCTGTCTTGATGAAATTTGGCAAATCCACCTCGCAACCTATATCTTTCATTCAAATCTTCATTTCCCAAATCAGATTCAACAAATAATAAGTTCAAGTAGTATTAACAGACATAGACAAATTACGAGCAAAAACACACCTTGTTTGAATATTAGTTCACCAAATATCCTATTACAACACATTCCTATTGACACTTACTCTAAATTGTAACATGAATGATTAAAATCATGTCTTACAATATGTGGAATGAAAACATTCTTTTAACATGACTAGTCTAGTTTTGGATTATGAAAGGGTCATCTTATTTGCTAACTTTTACATGAGAGTGATCAACTTGGTGTCCATTAGTAAGTTCTTTGTTTGTCCAAAGTGGGAGTTATTTCTAAAGTTGTGTTGGGGTTCATATTTGGGCACTTTGTGCATTGTTTGGGGTCTGGAAGGAGTAGTCCAATGGATGCATTTGCAAGTTATGCAATGTGTCTTGGTTTGATTTGTGTGTGCTTTTCATGTATGTATTATGAATTTTTTTTCATTCCATTTCAACCTTCGTGTTGCAGTTGCTTCGTCTAAGGCGAACTTTTGTTGCACAGATAACTGACGACTTGGGGAATGAGCTCTTTAGGGTAAGGAACATATATTTTTAAAGTTGGTTTTGTTTTATGCACATGGAAATTTTATTTTTATTCACCTTAGCGAAATAAATCAAAAAACTATCATGGTTAGGTTCGAAGACCCTTTTGGTGGATAACAAGCTCAATTTATGCAGAAGTTGATGATCAGGTATGCCAAATGTTGTACATTGTTTTATATGAGTAAGTTGTTTTTCATGACTTTAGTTGTTAATTGTGTTAAGTCCTCTCTTCAGGAAGTTTGAGTAGTTCACAGGCGATGGCATCTCTGGAGGAGAATCTACGATTTGTACCTGAGGTAATATAAACATATTACATTTTTACTTGTTATAATTAATTATCAAAATCATAATATCTGTACATCTCTTTTTACATATGAACATGACTACATATTATTATTTAGGATGAAAAATATCTGTGTCTACTAGTATCCGCGTTATATTATTTTATGTGTCTTTTTTAGTTTATCAGCGAGATTGAAAAAATATATACATTTTAAATTGATTATTTTATCTTTCTAAAGTTATTAGTTGAGATCCCCATAGCTTATATACATGCATGACTTTATATGCATTACATAACATAACAAGTTTAAAGTTAATACAACGCATCTAATTCTACGAAAAAAAAAGAATTTAAATTTTTTTCTATTTTCAAATTTGTCTTTTCCTCTTTGTAAGATTTTATTAGTTTGATTTTAGTTGGAGTGTCATCAAAATCTAGATATTATCAAGACGACTACTTCTCAGTTGATGTCAATAAGAGTATTCTTTTATTGTTGTTATATATTGTTATATAGGAGTTTTTTTTTTTTGTGATTTAAATTGTTAGCATTTTTTGTCTGTATATTAATATTGTTTTTTTTTTCATCGATATTAGTTAGAGTTTTATTAACTAATGTTAGAGACTATTTTTCTGCATTTGTGAATTAGAATTTTTTCAACATATGATTGTTGTTATAAGTTTTTCTTATCGTCTATAATAACTTTTTTTTATCATCAACAATTATTTTTTATCAATAGTTTACTAGGATTAATTTTTTAATTAACTTTAACAATGTTAGTTAAATAATTGTAACGAAATTGAAAAAATCTCGGTTAAAGTCAATTAACAAAATATAT